>ERZ894191.23-NODE-23-length-134912-cov-26.784461_pt1 | contig 134912 bp, 133 predicted proteins | sample MGYA00380282_ERZ894191 | MGnify/ENA primary metagenome ERZ894191 (study PRJEB32331, sample SAMN06328485) | human gut metagenome | biome: human gut microbiome; feature: stool | host: Homo sapiens | collected 2013-02-21 ...
ATATTTATATCATCAAAAGCATACTCGTTGAAGTAGGAATGAAACATAGAAGTTTGTAACTTTTTATAAGTTTTCAGTAACGGCTGATTCATATGAAGATGGTAGTATTAGTAGAAAACAGTTCCAGATGCAGACTTTGTGCAGAACATGGACTGTCGGTTTATATCGAATATGAGGGAAAGACGTACCTTCTGGATACTGGCGCAACAGCACTCTTTGCAGAAAATGCAAAGGAGCTGGGGATTGATCTTTCGAAAGTAGATACGGCGTTTTTATCCCATGCACATTATGACCACAGTGGCGGTTTCGAGGAGTTTTTTAAGGAGAATGACAAAGCAGCGGTCTATATGCAGGAGACGTCTGCTGAGAACTGTTTTTACCGGACAGAAGGAAAAGATAAATATATTGGAATTCCGCAGCATCTTCTGGAAAATTATAAGGAGCGGTTCCGTCCGTTAAATGCAGTCTGTGAAGTTGAAAAAGGCGTCTGGGTCGTGCCGCATTTTACCGGCGGTCTGGATGAGATGGGACGCAGGGCGCACATGTACCGGAAAATCGGTGAAGAGTTTATTGCAGATGATTTTGCACATGAGCAGAGTGTGGTTTTTGAGACGGGAAAAGGACTGGTGATATTTAATAGCTGTTCCCATGGGGGAATTGTCAATATTGTGCGAGAAGTGCAGATGGCACTCGGCGGGCAAAAGGTCTATGCGGTTGTCGGTGGATTCCATATGATGAAGCTTTCGGGCATGGATACACTTGCCATACCAGAGGAAGAGGTTGTGGAAACTGCGCAGGAATTGAAAGGGCTTGGCGTAGAGGAAATCTATACCGGTCACTGTACCGGAAATATTGCATTCAGGATTCTGAAAAAAGAACTTGGCGAAATGGTACATGCACTTGGAACAGGGGAAACGGTGGTATTTTAAATGAAGGAAGCCCCAGGATTTATCACGGGTAATGAGTTGATAGATCCTGGGGCTTTTGTCTTGTTACATTGCTTCTTTTATGAGTATGATTTCAGGTTCGGTCATTGCATAAGCATCTAGAATTTCATCCAGCTCGTCTGTCTTGATCAGATTTTCTTCCAGAACTAGCTTATAGTGAGGGTGATAAAACAGAAGTTGAATTCTGAAAATAATTGTTAAAGATGGCTATTGAATGGAATTGTGTATATAATAACTAAAAAACATTGCCGTTGACTAACCAATATGAAAGCGAGTATACTGTAGTAAAGTCAAAGGAGAAAAAAAGAAGGTGTAAAAATGCAGGCATTATCAACAGCTGTTCCGGGAAAATGGTACACGATCAAATGGATGTTCGGAGTACCGGAGGTGCTGGAAAAATTAAAGGAATTCAAAATCAAAGAGGGCAGCGAAATCCATGTGATCCAGAATGATGCCAGTGGTATGATGATTATAGCATCTGACCAGAAGCGGTTCGCTATCAGCCAGGATGCCGCTGCGAGAATTCAAGTATAACAAAGAAATGAAAAATCGATCTTACAATCACAGGAAAAGTAGGATCGATTTTTTTGTATATCCGGATCATGGAGGAGCCAGTCTGTTCGATTTTATAAAGTTTTCACAGAATAACGGATTGTTTTCAGCTGCGATTGAAGATATAATACTTTTATGTAACAAAATAGAAGCGCGAAAGAGGGAAAACAAATGTTAGAAATTATTTGTCTTATATGGCTTTGGCGTGTGAATGGAAAGCACGCGATAGAAAGAGGACAGAATCCAAAAAAATATCGTGCATTGACACTGGGATTGTGGTTTGGCCTTGAATTTACCGGTACTTTTGTCGGAGCCTGGTTGATGCAGCTTTTGAATGCAGGTGATAATGCATTTTACGGGGCATATTTTTTTGGAATTATCGGAGCTGCAATTGGCGGTTTCACTTCTTACTGGGTTGCAAAAAAAGCACCGATGGGAAATTACAGACCAGAAGACCAGCCAAATGGATGGAATAATCAGTCAGGTGGATGGAATCAGAGCCAGAACAGCTGGGATAATCAGCAAAATGGATGGAACCAGAATCAGAACGGCTGGGATAATCAGCAAAATGGATGGAACCAAAACCAGAACAGTTGGGATAATCAGCAAAATGGATGGAACCAGAATCAGAACGGCTGGGATAATCAACAGAATGTCTGGGGACAGACACAGCAGGAACCGGATTGCCTTTTTGCTCCGGCAACGATCCGTATTATCGAAGAAGAGGGCGGTTATACCGGCGGGCAGGATGCATTTTTCTTAAATGGGAGACCCATTTGTTCTCTGCAGCCGGGCAGTGAATATACCTTTACAACTTACGCAAAGAAGAATGTGCTTACGATTGGCAGACCGACACCGGAACCGTCAGATGAGACAACGGTATTAAAGTTTATTGCCGGAGAAAAAGGTCAGATCGAAATTCATGCATGTGCGGGAAGACTGCTCCCGGGAAAATTCAGCAATTATACAGCATAGGAATATTATGTGGTTCTGAAGCATACACTGTCAACAAAACGGTATATGCGGCAATATGAGACAGAGATCCGAACAAGAAGACGGGACACGAAGGTATCGCATGGCAGATGCAGCAAATTTGCCGAAGGATGTGGTGCTGGGTGTCCCGATTCTGACTCTTACAGGGCATTATGAAGTGAATATAGAGAATTACCGTGGAATTCTGGAATATACTGAACAGCTGATCCGTATAAATGTACGTAGCGGGCAGATTCGCATCACAGGGAAATCACTTGAGATCAACTACTATACAACAACCGATATGAAGATTACCGGAAAGGTAGAGAAAATTGAGTATTCTTAGGAAGGGATGACGAAGATGCTGCGATATATTCTGAATAATCTTGCCGGATACCTGCGCATCAGAGTCGAAGGATATTCACCGGAACGTTTTTTAAATCTTTGCTGTTATCATGGGATTTTTCTCTGGAATCTGAGACCGGCAAAAGGGGCATATGAGATGAATATCCGCGTCCGGGATTTCCGCAGACTGCGACCAATGGTCAGGAAGAGCAGGGCAAAGGTACGGATCACCCAGAAAAGAGGAGTCCCGTTTTTTATACATAAATACCGTGGACGGAAGCTTTTTTTTACAGGATCGGTCATCGCAATCTGTCTGATCTTTCTGCTTTCTTCTTTTATATGGAGGATTCAGATTGATGGAAACCTTGCAAGGACAGATGAGGTTTTGCTTTCTTTTCTGAAAGAAAAGGGAATTGCCTGTGGAATGGCAAAAAAGAATGTAGACTGTGACCGGATTGAAAAAGATATTCGTATGGAATACGACGATATTATCTGGGTTTCAGCCTATGTTCATGGGAGTTGTCTGAAGATTAAAGTCAGGGAGAATCCTGACCGGAAGGAGCTGCAGACAGAAGCTGAGGCGGAAGCGCCGATGGATATTGTGGCAGAAGCGGACGGGATCATTCAGAAGATCATTACACGAAAAGGGAATCCGCTTGTCCGGGAAGGCAGTGAGGTAAAAAAAGGAGAGATCCTTGTGAGTGGAAGTGTGGAAGTAAAGAATGATTCAGATGAGGTGACAGGATACCAGTACCGGGTATCGGATGCAGACATAATAGCACAGACAACGGTTGCGTACACAGATATTCTTGACAGGCTGCATCCGGTATGGAAAGATACCGGTAAGAAGAGCTGGAGGTTCTGGATAGAAACACCGGGAAGGCTGTATCTTTTTGGCAGGCGGGAGCTACCTTACCCGGAATATAATGCGCTGACCTGCAGATATATCCTGTATCTGGAGAGACATTTTCCATTTCCGGTCTCGGTAAGAGTTGAACGGAGCAAAGAGAGCAGAAAAGAGGAGATTTCTTATACAGACAGGGAAGCAAGAGCAATTTTGTCCTATAATTTTGAGAAGTTTTGCGCCCGATTAGAGAAAAAAGGGGTTCAAATTTCAGAGAATGATGTTAAAATATACAGGGAGACGAACCGGTATTCGGCAAAGGGAAAACTGGTTTTATCCGGACCGTTCGGAATTGTACAAAAAGGAACGGTACATGAACTGCCGAAGGCAGATGCAGAAAATATACAGCAGGAAGGAAACTGATTTATGGGAATTCTTGAGACCATGATAGACATACCGGCTGAACATGAAAAAAATGTGTTTGGTCAGTTTGATATATTTGCAAAAAAAATTGAGAGAGCTCTACATGTTACACTGATCGCGCGAAATGGAAAGGTGAAAGTCCTTGGAGAAGAAAAGAATGTAGAGAGGGCGCAGCAGGTATTGTCGCAGCTTACCGAGCTTTCCAGACGCGGGAACACGATTCAGGAGCAGAATGTAGACTATGCCCTGTCCCTTACGATGGAAGACAGCGCGGAAGATATTCTGACAATTGATAAAGACCTGATCTGTCATACACTTCAGGGAAAGCCAATCAAACCAAAGACGCTCGGACAGAAGAAATATGTGGATGCGATCCGGGAAAAGATGATTACCTTTGGCCTTGGCCCTGCCGGAACCGGTAAAACTTATCTGGCAATGGCAATGGCAATCACGGCGTTCAAACGCAATGAAGTGGGGCGTATCATTCTGACACGTCCGGCAATTGAAGCAGGAGAAAAGCTTGGCTTTTTGCCGGGAGATCTGCAGAGTAAGATCGATCCATATTTAAGACCACTTTATGATGCACTCTATCAGATCATGGGAGCAGAAAGCTTTATCAAGAATTCAGAAAAAGGGCTGATCGAGGTTGCGCCTCTTGCCTATATGCGAGGCAGAACCCTTGACAACGCTTTTATTATTCTGGATGAGGCACAGAATACCACACCGGCGCAGATGAAGATGTTCCTGACACGTATTGGTTTTGGATCCAAAGTCGTGATCACCGGAGACTCTACACAGAAAGACCTTCCGGCAGGACAGACATCCGGACTTGATGTGGCAGTGAGTGTAGTCAAGAATCTGGAAGATATTTCGATTTGCCGTCTGACCAGCCGGGATGTTGTCAGACATCCGCTGGTACAGCGAATTGTTAAAGCGTACGAGGAATACGAGCAAAAGCAGGAACAGAAAAAATCCCACACTAGAGACAGAAAGAAACGAGGAATAAGATGAGACTATTTTTAGAGGATGAGGGAGCATTGGATTTAAAGCTGCCTTATGAAGAACTGGCGACAAAAGTTGCAGATGCAGTCCTGGATTATGAGAAGTGTCCGTACGAGGCGCAGGTAGAACTTCTTCTTACGATGAATGAGGAGATCCGACAGATGAACCTGGAATTTCGCGGAATCGACCGTGCAACCGATGTCCTGTCATTTCCGATGACGGAATTCCCGTCACCGGCAGATTATGCATATCTGGATACAGATGACAGTTCATTTGATCCGGAGACCGGAGAACTGATGCTCGGCAATATTGTGATTTCCAAAGAGCGCGCAAAGGAGCAGGCAGAAGAATATGGCCATTCGGTAGAACGTGAATTTGCTTTCCTTATTGCGCACAGTATGTTGCACTTGTTAGGTTATGACCATATGGAAGATGAAGAACGGCTCGTGATGGAAAAGAAACAGCGGGAAGTTCTGGAGATGCTGGGAATTACAAGATAGATAAAAGTATGAGGTTTTAACGTATGGGTAAAAAGAAAAAATCAAAGGGCGGCAGTTTTCTGATGCAGGGAAGCATCCTTGCGGCAGCCGGCATTATCACAAAGATCATCGGGGCAGTATACCGGATCCCGATGCTTAATATTATGGGGCTTAAAGGACAGGGCTATTATGATATGGCATTTCAGGTGTATTCTATTGCTCTGATCATTTCGTCTTACAGTCTGCCGGTTGCGGTATCAAAGCTGGTGTCATTCAAAATGGCGGCAGGAGAACGGAAAAATGCATTCAGGGTATTGAAGGCATCGCTGATCATAGCTGCGCTATCTGGTGTCACGATCATGGTGATCGTATTTTTTGGAGCAGAGGCGATCGCAGAATATCTGATGGGAGCCAAAATGAGCTGCTATTCTTTGAAGGTGCTTGCTCCCGGGCTCCTGATTTGTGCGATTATGGCAGTTTTTCGTGGCTATTTTCAGGGGCTGGGAACGATGATCCCGACTGCAATTTCGCAGATCATTGAACAGCTTCTCAATGCGATTGTCAGTGTTGTAGGTGCAGCCGTTCTTCTGGAAAATGGAAAACAGATGGCTAAGGTGCAGGGGAATAACCTTTTTGGACCAGCCTATTCCGCAGCAGGAGGTACACTTGGTACAGTAGCCGGTGCTCTGATCGGTCTGCTGTTCTTACTGTTCTGCTATGTGGTATTCCGCAAGCCGATGATGCGGCAGATGAAGCGGGATACCTCGAAAGAACTGGATGATTACCGTGCGATTTTCAAACTCCTGATTCTGACGATCGCACCGATCATTTTAAGTACAACGATTTATAACAGTGCAAATGTTATTGACAGTGCTATGTTCAATAAGATCATGGGCGCACAGGGAACCAGTGAGGCGGTCTGTGCAGAGCTTCTTGGTAAATTAGGACAGTATTATACCCTGTTCAACGTACCGCTTGCCGTTGCGAGTGCATTGGGATCATCTGTGATCCCGGGGCTTGTAAGCGCGGCAGAGAATCATGACAGAAGACTGTTACATAACCGGATTTATACAGTTATCCGTTACACGATGCTGATCGCGATTCCAAGCGCATTTGGATTCTTTGCACTTGGTCAGCCGATCATGGATTTCCTGTGGCCGAATGTAGATAATGTAACACAGGGAATTATGCTGAAGATCGGAGCGATTTCTCTGGTATTTTATTCACTTTCAACCGTTACGAATACAGTGCTTCAGGGGCTGGACCGTATGATGGAACCGGTAAAAAATGCAATGGTATCCCTGATACTACATATTGTATCTCTGTTTATTATGCTTGTTATGTTCAAATGGGGCATTTATGCACTGATTGGAAGTAAGATTGTGTTCTCTTTATGCATGTGTATCATGAATGCACATGATATCCGTGAAGCATGTGGATATCTTCAGGAGAGCCGTAAGACTTTTGTCATTCCGTCTATCGCCGGAGCTGTTATGGCAATTTTGGCATGGGCAGTGCATTTCGTACTTGACACCTTCATAGGAGGAAGAATCGCAACCCTGATCGCCCTCATCGTGGCAGTAGCGGTATACGCAGTCGTTCTCCTTAAAATGGGTGGCATGTCTGAAAAAGAACTCCTCGGTCTCCCAAAAGGTCACCAGATCGTAATAGTCTGTAAAAAATGCCATTTATTAAAAGAACGCAGATATTACTAAGCTGTGGATGATTTGATATCACAACCTAAAAATTCCCCCATAATGAATAAAATCCTCCAAGCAGACCAATACTTGTAGAAAAAGGAGTGTTCCTTATGGAAACAAGATATCATATTGGTCTTTTAACGGGGACTCTTCTGATTCTTGCGATCTTATCTTATGCATATTATGCAGATTATAATTACAGGAAAGAAATTGCAAGGACAGAACAGACGGAGCAGCAGGAAACAGAACAGACAGTCAGCACTCAGGGTGGCGCACACAAAGAAGAGGTGTATTATCTGAAAAACCGCAACGGATATGTGATTGTTTATCTGGACGACCAGACAAGTATTTATGAATATACGAATATCCGTGTCGAAGAGCTTCCGGAAGAACTGCAGAATGAGATCCGGGAGGGAAAGCGGTTAGAGGGAAAAGACAAGCTTTATGGGTTCCTGGAAAATTATTCCAGCTGATTAAAAAGATAACATATTATATAGGAAAACAAAGAAGGGACAAAAGAAAAATGGAGACAGCAAAAATTGAACGCATTAATGAATTATATAGAAAATCAAAAGCAGAAGGACTGACAGAGGAAGAGAAAAAAGAACAGCAGATTCTCAGACGGGAATATGTAGATGCATTCAAAAGAAATCTTCGTGGACAGCTTAATAACATTTCAATCAAGGAGAAGGATGGATCCATTACAAATCTGGGCGAGAAATATGGACAGAAAAAAGGAAATTAGGGCAAAAATTCTGAAAATGAGACAGGCACTTCCAAAAGAAGAGGTTCGGGAGAAGAGCCTGCGGATCATGAGACGCATTGAAGAGACAGAGACATTTAAAAATGCAGATAACCTTCTTGCGTATATTGATTTTCGTGGAGAGGTGGCAACCGGAACACTGATCGAGAAGGCATGGGAGCTTGGAAAAAAGGTCTATGTGCCACGGGTAGCGGGAAAAGAGATGGAGTTTTATCAGATACATTCTTTTGAGGATCTGGAAAAGGGGGCTTATGGCATCCTGGAGCCGAAAAAAGAATGCCCTGTTTATGAAGCCGGAGAAGGGCAGACTACACTGGCAATCCTGCCGGGAAGTGTTTTTGATGAAAAAAAGAACCGTGTCGGTTATGGCGGTGGATTTTATGATTGTTATTTTGAAAAACGGAAAGATATCTGCCGGATCGCAGCTGCTTATGAAATGCAGATTGTAGAAGAAATTGAGACCGAAGAATTTGATCTTCCGGCAGATTATGTTACAACGGAAGAGAGGTTCTGGTAGAAATTCCGAAAGTGTATCATAGAGAGTTTTGATTGAAAACAGGAATGGGAGCAAACATACAGGAACATTTGAAGAAAATCAATGGATGGTATGTTTGGCTCCCATTTTCAGGTTCATATAGTAAGGCTTATTCAGGATAAACCAGCTGTTTTTCTGTAATATTTTCCAGAACCTCAGTCAGATATCTTTTTGCCATATAATTTGCCATCGGAAGGTTCATGTCCAGATAGTTTCCGCAGTCTTTTGCAGCAGCTCCCGGTACGTCCCCATTGAAGTCTGCGATAAAAGCAAACATTTCTTTCATCAGTGGAACGATATCTTTTGATTCATAATCACCTACAAGAAGAAGGTAGAAGCCGGTACGGCATCCCATTGGTCCAAAGTAAAGTGTTTTTGATGCGTAGTCCCTGTGGTTACGAAGGAAGGTTGCACCAAGATGTTCGATGGTGTGAACCTCTGCAGTATTCATAACCGGTTCTTCATTCGGATTGGTCATGCGGATATCAAAGGTTGTAATGACCTGTTCGCCGGCAAAATCCTTACGTGAGACGTAAAGCCCAGGAACAAGTTTCAAATGGTCTATTGTGAAACTGGTAATTTTCTCCATAATCAAGTATCTCCTTTTTTGTACTACGTTTATTATAACTGTCATAAAGTTTAATAACAAGCCTTTTGGTGGAAGAAAGGTGAAAAATGTGCTATAATCGTTACTGTTAACTCCCGTGCCAATCGCTATGCTGACTGGCACGGAGGATGCGTGTGTTTTTAATGATAGCAGGAGGAAACTAAGAGATGAAAATATATATGATCCGTCATGGAGAGACGGACTGGAATAAAAAAAGAAAATTACAGGGACAGGTGGATATTCCGCTGAATGAATTTGGAAAACTACTTGCAAAAGAGACGGCTCCGGCACTCGCAGATGTTCCATTTGCGGTCTGTTACACAAGCCCGCTGAAAAGGGCGGCAGAGACGGCACGGCTCGTCCTGGGGGACAGGGAGGTTCCGATTGTTCCGGATAAGCGGATCCAGGAGATGAGCTTTGGAGAATTTGAGGGACTTTGTTGCAGAGAAGAGGGATGGAATATTCCGGATCCGGGATTTCGCAACTTTTTTAATGCACCGGAAGTGTACCAGCCGCCAAAAGGAGGGGAATCCTTTGAAGAAGTGCGTGCACGTCTGAATAATTTTCTGGAAGAGCTTTATCAGAAAGAAGATCTTCAGGATAAAAATGTACTTTTATCCACACATGGTGTAGCACTTTGCGGGATTCTGAGCCTGATGAAAGGTCTGCCGATTTCCGGGTACTGGCAGCAGGGGGTACATAAGAACTGTGCGGTATCAATTGCGGAAGTAAAAGATGGAAAAATAGAAATTTTACAGGAAAATGTGACTTATTATCAAGAGTCAGTGCAGGACTGGTAGAAAGTTATTTGATGTCCTAAAGGCTTTCTGATAAATTGCTTAATAAAAAAACTCCCATCCGGAGAAATGTGAGCTAATTATAACTCATTTCTTCTCCGGATGGGAGCTTTTTGATGTTAGATAAAATTCATTGGTATATTTAGACAGATAAGGAGCTATTTTTCAATCGCTTTACACGAATTCCGGACAACCAGCTTACACGGCAGTTTGATCTTAAGTGCAGGTCCCGGATGCTCCCTCAGGAGATGCTGCAGAATAGAAGCTCCGTACATTCCCATATGATAAGCTGGCGCACTGACCGTTGTCAGCGGTGGAGCAGAAAACTGTGCCATATTGATATCATCAAAGCCTACGATGGAAATATCCTCCGGAACACGGATCCCGTGTTCGGTAAAGGCTTTGATCGCACCAAAAGCGATCGGATCGCTTGCTGCAAAGATCGCCGTCGGCAGCTTGCCACCGTTGATCAGATTGCATGCCATCTCATAACCGGAAGAAATCTGGAATACACCCTCCTGGATATAAGGCTCATAAATCAAATCGTGTGCATCACAGTAATCAATAAAGACTTTTTTTCGGTAATCCGGATAGAGATGATTTTCGCCGATATATTCTTTTCCGGTAAAGAAACCAATCTCCCGGTGCCCGATCCCAGTCAGATAATCCAGAGCTTCTGTAACTGCTTCGCCGAAATCCGGAATGATCGTGGAAATCCGGTCATCGTTTACCGGCATATCTAGGAACAGGATGCACGAATTCATCTCATACAGATAAGAAATTTCCTCCTGACTGAATTTGCCGATACAGATCAGACAGTCTACATCCTTCAGAACGTCCATGTAATTGATGTCGCTTTTGTAGGTACGCACGATCTGGATATTGTGTGAGAGGCAGTAATCTTCAATTCCCTGACGGATCAGAAGATAATAATTATCCTCCAGTTCCTGCTGGGAAGAGAACCACTGAATGATCCCAAGGGTAAAAAGTGATTTGACAGAAGGACGTCCGCGCTTTACATAATGCAGCTCTCTTGCAGTATCCAGTACTTTCTGTCGGGTTTCCGGTGAGACATTGAGCGTCTCATCATTATTCAGTATACGTGAAACTGCTGCGGCAGAAACACCGGCAGCAGAAGCAATATCTTTGATTGTTGCCATAAGCGGCCCCCTTGTTAAAAAATTTCTGATTCTTCTATTATAACAGAGGAGTAAAAAAATGGAAAGTGAAAGAATTATGTAGAACTGTACAAAAATTCACTAGTAAATTTATCAAAATATTTAGTAAATATATATTGCAAATTTACTAAATATATTTTATAATGCAATTATCAAAGCAGAATCGAAAATGTATTTGGAGGAAATGAAGATGAAACAGCTTACAAAACTTATGGAAGAAATGAAACAAGGCGTGTACCGTGATACATTAAAAGATATTTATATTGATGAAAGTGTGATTGCACATCAGGAAGAACGCTATGTAAAAGCGATGGCAGAGTATCAGAAATTGTATGGGGACAGAGAAGTAGAAGTATACAGCGCACCGGGACGAAGTGAAGTTGGTGGAAATCATACAGATCATCAGCACGGAATGGTGCTTGCAACCTCTATTAATCTGGATGCGATCGCAATTGTAAATAAAAATGAAGATATGACCGTCCGTGTGGTATCTGAAGGATATGATATGATCGTTATCGATGCGAATGATGTAGAAAAGGTTGACAAAGAAGAAGGGACATCTATCGGACTGATCCGTGGCGTACTTGCAGGACTGAAAGAACGCGGATACAAGATTGGTGGATTCAATGCTTATGTGACAAGTGATGTGCTGATCGGAGCAGGACTTTCTTCGTCTGCTGCATTTGAAACAATCATTGGAACCATTGTTTCCGGACTTTACAACGATATGCAGATCAGCATGGTAGAGATTGCACAGATTGGTCAGTATTCTGAAAATGTTTACTTTGGAAAGCCAAGTGGTCTGATGGACCAGACAGCCTGCGCGGTTGGTGGACTGATCCACATTGATTTCAAAGATCCAAAGGCTCCGGTTGTAGAAAAAGTAGATGTAGATTTTGAAAATCATGCATGCAGTCTGTGCATCGTAGATACCAAAGGTTCTCATCAGGATCTGACACCGGATTATGCACAGATTCCGGCGGATATGAAAGCTATTGCAACATATTTTGGAAAAGAAGTTCTCCGTGACGTAGATGAAAAAGAATTTTTTGCAGCGATCCCGGCACTCCGCGAGAAGCTTGGAGACCGTCCGGTGCTTCGGGCTATGCATTTCTTCGGTGATAATGCGAGAGTTGCAGCACAGGTTGCATCCCTTCGCGAAGGAAGATTTGAAGATTTCCTTAATATGATCAAAGCATCCGGAGATTCCTCTTTCAAATATCTTCAGAATGTATATACTAACCGTGACGTGCAGAACCAGGCAGTATCCATTGCCCTTGCAGTCAGCGAAAATGTACTCGGAAACCATGGAGTATGCCGTGTGCATGGAGGCGGATTTGCCGGAACCATTCAGGCATTTGTGAAGAATGATTTTGTAGAAGAGTACAGAAAAGCATTGGATGCAGTATTTGGAGAAGGATCCTGCCACGTATTAAAGGTTCGTAAATATGGCGGAATGAAAGTAATCGCGTAAACGAAAATATGCTAGCTGTCAAGGTTAGACATAAATACAGATTTTAGTTTGCTATCTGAATAAATAAAGGATTCGGTGTAAAAATGTGCCGCATTGAAAATGGATGGATATAAGACGAGCAAAAAGATTTGGAGGAAGAAAAATGATCGATCAGGCAATTACAGAACTGGTACAGTATGGATTAGATACGGGGCTTGTAGCACCGGAAGATAAAATATTTGTTACCAATCAGATTTTAGAGGCACTTGGTCTGGAGTCTTACGAGGAGACACCAGGAAGCAGGGGTGCAGAGGAGCTGGAACAGATTCTGAAGGAGATTACAGATTATGCAGTGGAAAAAGAACTGATTGCAGATTCAATCGTGTACCGGGATCTGTTTGATACAAAAATCATGGGAAAACTGGTCCCGCTGCCGAGCATGGTAAGCCATAAATTCTATGAACTGTATCAGGAAGGACCGAAAAAGGCGACCGATTATTTTTACAAGCTTAGTCAGGACAGCGATTATATCCGCAGATACCGGATTAAAAAGGATCAGAAATGGATCACAGAGACACCATATGGGGAGATGGAGATCACCATCAATCTGTCCAAACCGGAAAAAGATCCGAAAGCGATCGCGGCAGCAAAAAATGCTACACAGAGTGGTTATCCGAAATGCCAGCTGTGTAAGGAAAATGAAGGCTACGCCGGTCGCGTCAATCATCCGGCAAGACAGAATCACCGGATCATTCCGGTCAGGATCGATGGAAAAGACTGGGGATTCCAGTATTCACCGTATGTATATTACAATGAACACTGCATCGTTTTCAACGGAGAGCATGTGCCGATGAAAATTGAGCGTGCAACCTTTGCAAAGCTGTTGGATTTTGTCAGCCAGTTTCCACACTATTTTGTTGGTTCCAATGCAGATCTTCCAATCGTAGGAGGATCGATCCTAAGCCATGATCATTTCCAGGGTGGAAATCATGAATTTGCAATGGCAAAAGCTCCGGTTATTAAAGAATATGTGATTCCGGGGTATGAAGATGTGCGCGCCGGAATGGTAAAATGGCCAATGTCTGTTATCCGTCTGCAGTGCAAAGACAAAGAACGTCTGATCAGCGCAGCTGACCATATTTTAATGTGTTGGAGATCTTATACAGACGAAGCAGCATTTATCTTTGCCGAGACGAACGGAGAACCGCACAACACGATCACTCCGATCGCCAGAATCAGGGATGGGTATTTTGAGCTGGATCTTGTTCTCAGAAATAATATTACGACAGAAGAACACCCGCTTGGCGTTTACCATCCGCATGCAAAATTACATCACATCAAGAAAGAGAATATTGGTCTGATCGAGGTGATGGGACTTGCAGTGCTGCCGTCAAGACTGAAAAGTGAGATGGAACAGCTTGCAGATGCAATCCTTGAAGGAAAGGACATCCGCAGCAATGAAGTGCTTGAAAAGCATGCAGACTGGGTAGAAGAATTCCTTCCAAAATATACAGACATTACGAAAGAAAATATCATGGACATTCTCCATGAGGAAATCGGACAGGTGTTTAACCAGGTGCTGGAAGATGCCGGTGTTTATAAGCAGACAGAAGAAGGCAGGGCAGCATTTGAGCGGTTTGTTGGAAGCCTGTAGTATAGAGCAAAAAAAGAATATAAAAGGATAAAAAAGGACTAAAACTCGGGTGTCGGACCGAACTTCAATTGTTCGGGGAAACTACCTGAGTTTTAGTCCTGATTTATTATACATCAGCACAAATGTACCGACAAGATAAATTTTTAGTCATCCTGTTCTTCTGTATTCAGATCCAGGATTGCCTGCCTTTTCGCGGCAGTTGCGTCAGACGCAAGGTATTCATCGTAAGTTGTGATCTTGTCGATCATCTTTCCACCCGGAAGGATTTCCATAATACGGTTTGCTGTCGTTTCAACGATCTGGTGGTCTCTTGAAGAGAACAGAAGTACGCCAGGGAACTTCTTCATTCCATTGTTGAGTGCAGTGATGGATTCCATATCCAGGTGGTCAGTAGGCTCGTCGAGGATCAGTACGTTGGCACCGGAGATCATCATCTTGGATAACAGACAGCGTACCTTTTCCCCGCCGGAAAGAACTTTAACCTTCTTTACACCGTCGTCGCCGGCGAAAAGCATTCTTCCAAGGAAACCTCGTACATAGGTAACATCCTTTTCTTCCGAATACTGAGTCAGCCATTCTACGATGGTATCGTCATTGTCAAATTCTTTTCCACTGTCTTTCGGAAAATATGCCTGTGTAGTGGTGATTCCCCATTTATAAGTACCTTCATCCGGCTCCATTTCTCCGATCAGGATCTGGAAGAGAACAGTTTTGGCAAATTCATTTCCACCGACAAATGCAACTTTGTCGTCCCGGTTCAGTGTGAAGGAAAGATTGTCCAGGATTTTTTCCCCGTTGATGGTTTTGGATAAGCCTTCGACCATCAGAACTTCATTACCGATCTCGCGGTTCGGTTTGAAATCGATGTAAGGGTATTTACGGCTGGATGGGCGGATCTCATCAAGCTGGATCTTTTCCAGAGCGCGCTTACGGGAAGTTGCCTGACGGGACTTGGACGCATTGGCACTGAACCGGGAAATAAAGTCCTGTAACTCCTTGATCTTTTCTTCTTTTTTCTTGTTGGCTTCTTTCATCTGACGGATCAGCAGCTGGCTGGATTCGTACCAGAAGTCGTAATTACCGGCGTAGAGCTGGATCTTACCGTAATCGATATCGGCAATCTGTGTGCAGACCTTATTCAGGAAATAACGGTCATGGGAAACAACAATAACGGTATTGTCAAAGTTGATCAGGAATTCTTCCAGCCATGCGATTGCATCCAGATCCAGGTGGTTGGTAGGCTCATCCAGAAGAAGAATATCCGGATTACCAAAAAGTGCCTGTGCAAGAAGGACTTTGACTTTCTGTGCACCGGTCAGCTCGCTCATCATATTGTAGTGAAGCTCTGTCTCAATTCCAAGTCCGTTCAGAAGAGATGCGGCATCAGATTCTGCTTCCCATCCGTTCAGGGTTGCAAATTCTGCTTCCAGTTCACTTGCCTTGATCCCGTCCTCGTCTGTGAAATCTTCTTTGGCATAGATCACTTCTTTTTCCTTCATGATCTCGTAAAGACGGGCATTTCCCATGATTACAGTATCAAGAACCGGATACTGGTCGTATTTGAAGTGGTCCTGCTGTAAGAAAGAAAGACGCTCACCTGGTGTGAGGATGACTTCTCCGCTGGTCGGCTCAAGCTGCCCGGAAAGGATCTTAAGAAATGTAGATTTTCCGGCTCCGTTCGCTCCGATCAGACCGTAGCAGTTGCCTTCTGTAAATTTGATATTTACATCTTCAAACAAGGCTTTCTTCCCTACGCGGAGGGTGATATTACTTGTACTAATCATAAAAATTCTCCTTATTCAAATAGAATTATCGTTTCAATTTTTGCATTACGTTCATTATGGTAACATGACTGCACAATTTTCGCAAGAGAATAAGCATTAACATAAGGGAGAATTTGTGGTATACTTATAAATCATACACGAAATATACAGCATGGTAGGACGAAAGGAGCGAGTGTTTTGACAGAAGCAGGACTGGTGTTGGAAGGCGGTGCAACAAGAGGTGTATTTACTTCCGGCGCATTGGATTATTTGATGGAAAAAGATCTGTATTTTTCATACGTGGTCGGTGTATCGGCAGGTTCCTGTAACGCAGTCGATTATGTCTCAAAGCAGATCGGCAGAACAAGGGACTGTATGATCCACAGAGGAAAGGAATACAGCTATTATTACGGACTTAAAGATTTCGTAAAAGAAAGAAGTCTTCTGGATATGGATATGATATTCAATAAATATCCGAATGAACTCTTTCCGTTTGATTTTGATACTTATTTTTCAAATGGAATGACCTGTGAGATTGTGACAACCAATTGTCTTACGGGAAATGCCGAATATATGACCGAAGATAACGACAGTGACCGGCTGATGAAGATCTGCCGCGCCAGCAGCAGTATGCCACTTGTATGTCCGATCGTAAATATAGACGGGATTCCGTATCTGGATGGTGGACTTGCCGATTCTATTCCGGTAAAGCATGTGCAGGAAAAGGGACTGAAAAAAATAGTTCTCATTTTGACGAGACCGGAAGGCTACCGCAAAAAACTAACTTCCAAAGCGGTCGGTAAGTTATACCGGAAGATGTACAGCAAATATCCGGCACTTGTCCGCACCTGTATCCGAAGACCGGTGATGTATAACCGGACAGAAGAATACATAGAAAAGCTGGAAAAAGAAGGAAATATCTTCGTCCTTCGCCCGGAAATGAAGCCGGTATCCAGACTTGAAAAAGATTATGATAAGCTGATGGCTTTCTACGATCATGGCTATGAAATGATGAAAAGAGAGCTTCCGAGACTCGAAGCTTATCTGGAAAAGTAAGGAGGTGTGCATATGCATCTGTACGAACATCAGATTGCGACAAACGCATCGCAGCAAATGATAAAGGTAACAGAAATGGTAAGGGAAGACATCGAAAGAAGCGGTGTAAGAGAAGGGATTGCTGTGATCTTCTCACCACATACGACAGCCGGATTTACGATCAATGAGAATGCAGATCCGGATGTGGTGCATGATATGTTGTGTGGCTTTGAAAAAGTATTTCCGGCAGAACAGTTCTTCTACCAGCATGCAGAAGGAAATTCGCATGCACATATGAAGACGACGGTGGTCGGACCGTCACAGACGCTGATCATCCATGATGGAGAGATCGTTTTTGGCATCTGGCAGGATCTGTATTTCTGCGAGTTTGACGGACCAAGAAACCGTACCTTTTATGTGAAGATCATCGAAGGATAGATTAACGGAGCTGTACATCCGTCAGGGTGAATGCATGCGAAGGACAGGCAGGAGCTGCTGATTCTACACCAGCGAGAGTCAGCGTAGTTCTGTCTGTCTTTTTTTCTTTTCCAGCTGTGAGAATGGTACCGGCAAGAAGCTGCGGCATATGCCGGAGAAAACTATTTGCAGTCAACTGAATCTGTATCAGTTGGTCTTCGCGGTTAATTTTGATCGTTTCTACAGTGCGCACTGTACTTTTTTTGGTACGTCCGTTTGAAAATGCGGCAAAGTCATGCGTACCGGTAAGAAGCTGCGCTGCCTGCTGCATGGATTCCAGGTCAAGAGACTCGGTTACAACACAGGTGTACGGACGGGAAAATAATGCTGCGGCAGGATCTGTGGCAATCCGGCAGGTATAGGTACAGCTTTTTACCGCGAGAGAAGCCACAAAACGTTCATCTGCGATTTTCAGCGAGGTGACTGCAATATCCGCCGGAAGAGCTGCGTTTAATTTCATTTTTAACAGTTCTGTATTATCTGAAAAAGATTCTTTTTCTAATTGAAAACTTACAATCTGATGTGTTGCGTGAACACCCGGTTCCGTCTTTACGGCAGCAAAAAGCTGTGTGGACTGTCCGGTTACATCCCTGATCGCCAGTGTAAGCTTTGATTCGATACTGGTGCTTTTTTTCTTTGTGGAAAAGCCCGGATAGCGGCTTCCGTCGTATTCTATGGTAAGTTTGATCGTTGTCATAAGCTCCTCCTGAAGTGCATTTCTGCCGTTCATTATAGCATTGATTGTCGGGCAAGGCAATTTTTATTGCCTTCCGGACCTTGGTGGCTGTTTTCCTGCCTGTATTGTCCGGATCATCTGCACCATCTGGTCGATCTGTGCCTGCTCCTGTTTGCTTTTCCCTTCTTTGATCGCTGAAAGAATCAGCGAAATCTCATCAGGGGTAAACCGGATTCCCCGTTTATTCGCACCGGCGATCAGTGACATCATCACCGGGACCAGTGCTTTCCCGTTCTTGCCGCCGGCTTTCAACGCTGCTGTCCGGATCAGCTCCTGTTTCAGCGGATCCAGATTCGCAAGATCCGGATGCTCCATCCATTCGTTCATTTTCATCCATCCTTTCTGTCTGAAATCCACTCATCATATCCGTCATATCCTGTGCTGCCTGAAATCCATTCATCATATCTGCCATATTTGCAGGATCTCCAAAGTCCATCTCTTTCATCATTTCCATCATTTGCCATATTCCGGAAAAGGAATCAAACATTTCTCTTTTTTCAGGAGAAAGATAGGGTACAACTGCTTCAAACATGCTGCCCGGATCTTTCTCCTGCTTTCGTAGCCGCCCTCTGCGATTATGATAATAAGGAGGTTGGAAACAGTAAAAGGCATTCATAAGTTCCGTAAGTTTCACATAAATGCCAGCTATACGCTGAACGTGATCGGGCAGATAGGGAAGAATGATTTTGACAAGTTGCAGAAAATCATTCGTGAGAGACTCGTCAAATGGCGTCATGACAAGGGGCGGTTTCTTTTCCATATGTCCTCCACGGTTCAGCGTTATAAATATATATGTAAAGAAGACGGAAAATATGAGATCCACATATAATAAAGCAAAGGAAGAACTAATGGAAGGATTTTATTAAATGAGCAGCCGGATTATTATTGATGGGAATGCGATCTATGAAGTGGATGAAGAATGTTTGCGAAAGAAAAAGGAAAAGGAGCAGGAAGAGGAACACGAAAAGCAACAGGAGAAGCGCAAAAACAAAACATAAAGAAGGCGGGGATATAATTTGCCCCGCCTCTGGTCTGTCTGAACGAATAAGATCTGAGTTTCGTAACTAGCAGCCGCATCCGCCGTTGCCACAGCCGTTTCCACATCCGCATCCATTACCGCATCCGTTACCGAATCCGTTGCCGAATCCACCACAGCAGCAGAGAAGAAGGATGATCCACAGGCAGCTGTCATTTCCACATCCACATCCGTCGCCATTGCGTCCCCATCCGCCACAGCAGCAGAGGAGAAGAATGATCCATACGCAGGAAGACATTCCGCAGCCACATCCACAGTTATCCATAGAATTTCCACATCCGCAGTTTGTTGCACTTAATTCACTCATATTTGATAGCCTCCAGTAAGGTTTCTTTACACTTCATCATATGTAAGGAGGCATGTCAGTGTTTCAAAAAAGTTCCGAAGAAATTGGCATCTGATTTCAGAAAGAATATTCTAATAGAAAAAGGATATTTTAAATATGAAAGATTTGAAACGGAAAATCCACTACTGGTGTTCGGATACAATGCAAAACAAAATCACTGGAAAGGGCGTCGTTTGTGCCGTTCTGGATACAGGGATCACACAGCACCCGGATCTTGTCGGCCGCATCGTGGGATGGAAGGACTGTGTACAGGGGAAGAAAACCATATATGATGACAACGGACACGGAACCCATGTGGCAGGAATTCTTGCCGGAAATGGAAAAAGCGGAAGAGGACTGTACAGCGGAATGGCACCGGAGGCGCAGATCTTTGCTGTCAAGGTGCTGAATCAGAGAGGTGGTGGAAAAATCCGGGATGTGATAAACGGGATCCGGTACGTGTTGTTAAAACAAAAGGAAATGAAGATCCGGATCGTCAATATTTCGATTGGAACTCTTCCTCATAAGAAGGATCCGGAAGATGAATTGTTCCTGTTCTGGGTAGAACGGCTCTGGGATGCCGGTCTGGTAGTCGTAACGGCGGCAGGAAACAAAGGACCAAAGGAAGGGAGCGTCACGATACCGGGAAACAGCCGGAAGGTGATCACAGTTGGGGCGGATGAAGAACTGGGAAAGAAGTATTCCGGCTGTGGGCCGACCGGAGATTGTATTAAAAAACCGGATCTTGCCGTGCCGGGGAACCGGATCTATTCCTGCAATTACCTGTATCCGGTGCGGAGCCCTTATGCCTATATTCCGAAAACCGGGACTTCTATGGCAGCACCGGTAGTGTCCGGGGCAGCGGCTCTGGTTTTGCAGAAATACCCGGATATGTGTAATCTGGAACTTAAATACAGACTGTGGAATTCCTGTGAAAAGGGCAGGTATTATGACCAGAGACAGGGACATGGGAACCTGCATGTAGAAAAATTTCTTGAATGTCAAGAAAAAATACTTGACACCAATGAAAATCTGTTATATGATAGCACAGGTGATAAGTGATGGACGAGATTTTAAAGCAGACATTATTATATGATTTTTATGGTGAGCTTTTGACAAAACATCAGAAAGAGATTTATGAACAGGCAGTTCTTGAAGATTATTCGCTCAGCGAGATCGCAAGAGATGCGGGGATCAGCAGACAGGGTGTTCATGATATGATCCGGCGCTGTAACAAGAGTCTGGAGGATTATGAAGCGAAGCTGCATTTGGTGGAGAAGTTCATGTCTGTGAAAAAAAAAGTCCATGAGATCGATCTGCTTCTTGAGAATTATGAAGAGCAGGACGAAAAAGAACTGATAAAGAAAGTGAAAAAGCTTTCAGGAGAGATCATAGAGGAGTTATAACATGGCATTTGACAGTTTGACAGAAAAACTTCAGAACGTATTCAAGAATTTAAGAAGTAAGGGACGACTTACAGAAGATGATGTAAAAGCGGCTCTGCGTGAAGTTAAGATGGCTCTTCTGGAGGCAGATGTTAACTTCAAAGTTGTCAAAAATTTTGTAAAAAGTGTGCAGGAGCGTGCAGTCGGACAGGATGTGATGAGCGGACTGAATCCGGGACAGATGGTGATCAAGATCGTGAATGACGAGCTGGTGAATCTGATGGGCTCTGAGACAACGGAGATTAAATTCCAGCCGGGAAGCCAGAAGACGGTCATTATGATGATGGGTCTTCAGGGAGCAGGTAAAACAACGACCACAGCAAAGCTTGCAGGAAAGTTCAAGCTGAAAGGTAAGAAGCCTCTTCTGGTAGCATGTGATGTCTACAGACCTGCAGCTATTAAACAGTTGCAGATCAACGGAGAGAAGCAGGGTGTGGAAGTGTTCTCCATGGGAGATAATCAGAAGCCGGCGAATATCGCTAAAGCAGCACTGGAGCATGCTGAAAAGAATGGCAACAATGTGATTATTCTGGATACTGCAGGACGTCTTCATATTGATGAAGAGATGATGGAAGAACTGCAGGAGATTAAGAACACGGTCGAGGTTCATCAGAGTATTCTCGTTGTCGATGCAATGACTGGTCAGGACGCCGTGAATGTTGCAGAGAACTTTAATGAGAAGATTGGTATAGATGGAGTAATCGTCACAAAGCTTGACGGCGATACCAGAGGTGGTGCGGCACTTTCGATCAAGGCAGTCACCGGATGCCCGATCCTTTATGTGGGTATGGGTGAAAAATTATCAGATTTGGAGCAGTTTTATCCGGATCGTATGGCTTCCAGAATCCTTGGTATGGGGGATGTACTCAGCCTGATCGAGAAAGCCGGCGAAGAGATCGACGAAGAACAGGCACGTAAGATGACAGAAAAACTCAAAAAGTCGCAGTTTGATTTTGAGGACTATCTGGAAAGTATGAAACAGATGCGCAAGATGGGCGGTCTTGGAAGTATCATGAATATGCTTCCCGGACTTGGCGGCATGGGTGGTCTTGGCAAAGGCAAGATGCCCGATATCGATGCGGATGATGCGGAACAGAAGATGGCAAGAGTCGAAGCAATCATTTATTCCATGACGATCAAGGAACGTCAGAATCCGGACATCATCACTCCGCAGAGAAAGCGAAGAATCGCAGCAGGAGCCGGAGTTGACATTTCGGAAGTCAACAAGATGATGAAGCAGTTCGAGCAGATGCGCAAGATGATGAAGTCTTTCCCGGGAATGATGGGCGGGAAAGGTAAAAAAGGCAAGTTCAAGATGCCTTTCTAAAGGAGATATATTCCGCAGACCATGCGTGATATATAGATAAACTATTATAAATACAAATTGTTTTATGGAGGAAAGTAAAATGGCAGTAAAAATCAGATTAAGAAGAATGGGACAGAAGAAAGCTCCTTTCTATAGAATCGTTGTTTCTGATTCTAGATCACCAAGAGACGGAAAATTCATCGAAGAAATCGGAACATACGATCCAACTCAGGATCCTAGCGTATTCAAAGTAGATGAAGAAGCAGCTAAAAAATGGTTAAACAACGGTGCTCAGCCTACAGAAGTAGTTGGAAAAATCTTTAAGGCAGCAGGTATTGAAAAATAGGTTGCTTCGCGGAGGTGCGAGTGATGAAAAATTTAGTAGAAGTAATTACGAAAGCACTTGTGGACAATCCTGAAGGCGTCGTGGTTACGGAAAAACAGGAAGGCAAGACTACCGTGATCGAAGTACATGTCGCAGATAATGATATGGGAAAGGTGATCGGTAAGCAAGGCCGAATTGCGAAAGCAATCCGTTCCGTTGTAAAGGCAGCCGCGGCCAAAGAAGACAAAAAAGTCGTGGTTGAAATTATGCAATAGCATAAAAATAAAACGCAGGTAAATTTATTTTTATCTGCGTTTTTTATCATGCCTTAGTATGCAAGTGAAGCTGCCAATGACAGATTCACTGTATCTGGGGATGGAGAAAAAGTCGCTTCAAAAGACTAAAACAGACTTTTTCGGTGTAAAGTTTATCTTATGCTAAGAAAGGACAAAGTATGCAACAAAATGATTACCTGCAAGTTGGCGTGATCACATCTACCCACGGAATTAAAGGTGAAGTCAAAGTATTTCCGACAACGGATGATCCAAACCGCTTCCGTGCTCTGAAAGATGTGGTTCTTGATACAGGAAAAGAACAGATTCCCCTTGAAATTGAAGGTGTAAAATTCTTTAAACAGTATGTGATTCTGAAGTTCAAAGGGATCGATAACATAAATGATATTGAAAAATACAGAAAGATGCCGCTTCTTGTATCTCGTGAGAATGCCGTGGAACTGGAAGAGGATGAGTATTACATGGCAGATATCATCGGCATGGATGTCTACACTGAGGACGGTGAAAAATTCGGTGTCCTGGAAGATATTATGGAAACCGGTGCGAATGATGTCTATGTGGTATCGACAGAGGCGCACACAGAGGTGCTTCTTCCGGCAATCCATGACTGTATTCTGGATGTAGATACTGAGAATAGGAAAATGACTGTTCATCTGATGGACGGACTGATTTAAGCGACAGAATAGTAGGAGAACAATATGAGATTTGATATCATGACGCTTTTTCCGGAGATGGTGATGAACGGTCTGGAAACCAGTATTATCGGAAGAGCCGTGAAGAATAAAATTCTTGAGATTGAAGCCTGGAATATCCGGGACTACGCATTTAACAAGCACAGCAGTGTGGATGATTATCCGTATGGCGGCGGCGCAGGGATGCTGATGCAGGCAGAGCCGGTTTACCAGACCTATCTTGCCATTCAGGAAAAAGCAGCCCTCCCGGAAGGAAAGAGACCACGTGTGATTTATCTTTCCCCGCAGGGGAAGCCGTTTAACCAGAAGATGGCAGAAGATTTTGCGAAAGAAGACGAACTGGTGCTTTTGTGCGGACATTACGAAGGAATCGATGAACGTGTGCTGGAGGAGATCGTAACGGATTATGTGTCAGCCGGCGATTATGTACTGACAGGCGGTGAACTTCCGGCAATGATGATCGTGGATGCGGTATCCCGCCTGATTCCGGGTGTTCTGCATAATGATGTATCTGCAGAATTTGAGAGTTTTCAGGACAATCTCCTGGAATATCCGCAGTATTCCAGACCGGAGATCTGGCACGACAGGCAGGTTCCACCAATCCTTTTATCCGGTCATCATGCCAATGTAGAGAAATGGCGCAGAGAGCAGTCAGTGATCCGTACTGCAAAATGGCGTCCGGACCTTCTGGAAGACGCAGAGCTTACCATGAAAGAAAGAGAACTTGCAGAAGAGATTATAGAAAATCGAGAAAAAGACTTGAAAAATGAAGAATAATGTGTTAATATATAGCACGTTGTGATGAAAACAGAGATGGTCCTCTGATACGATGGAAAAGCGTATTAAGAACGTCAAAATATGAAGGAGGTTCACACATGAACGAAATTATTAAGAACATTGAAGCAGCTCAGTTAAAAGAAAATGCTCCGGAATTCCACGTAGGAGATACTGTAAAAGTTTATGGTAAGATCAAAGAAGGAAACCGTGAGAGAATTCAGGTATTCGAAGGTACTGTATTAAAGAGACAGGGCGGCGGAGCAAGAGAAACATTTACAGTAAGAAAGAGCTCTAACGGAATCGGCGTTGAGAAGACATGGCCGCTTCACTCACCAAACGTTGAAAAAGTAGAAGTTGTTCGTAAAGGTAAAGTAAGACGTGCAAAACTGAACTACTTAAGAGATCGTGTAGGTAAGAGAGCAAAAGTTAAAGAATTAGTAAAATAGTAAATGCTTAAAGAGGGACAAATACGACAGGTACTTGTCCCTTTTGCTAATATAGGATATGATAACAGATGAGACATAGAAAAAGAAAAGAACTCAGATTTGACAGAAAGCATAGAAAACATATCAATTTGAAATGGATTCCCGAAGTATTTGGATGGGTATTCCAAATTGTGCTCGTCTGCCTGTGCGCATTTGTGTTTGTGTGGTATTTCGGGCATCAGATCAGTAATATCGGAGAGTCCATGAACCCGGTGATTCGGAATGGGGATGTGGTTTTGGTAAACCGGATCGTATATGATGCCAGTACACCGAAGCGCGGAGACATTATCGTGTTCAAACCAAAGGGGAATGAGAACCTTCATTCCTATATTAAAAGGATTATCGGACTTCCGGGCGAAAGTGTTGAGATCAGGGATGGAGAGATTTATATCAACAACAGAAAGCTGAATGAAAAGTATGAGACTACTGCAATTGCAGATACAGGTATTGCCAGTGAGAAGATCGTTCTCGGTGGAGATGAGTATTTTGTCCTTGGCGACAACCGGGAGAGCAGTGAAGACAGCCGGATGGCTGATATTGGAAATGTAAAGCGTTCCGAGATTGAAGGGAAAGTATGGTTTATCCTTTCCCCGAAAGACCGTTTCGGACTGCTTGGTAAATAGAAGGAGGAAACTGGATGAATTTTCAATGGTATCCGGGGCATATGACAAAGGCCAAAAGGATGATGCAGGAGAATATCAAACTGATCGATCTTGTGATCGAACTGGTTGATGCAAGAGTTCCGATGAGCAGCCGGAATCCGGACATCGATGAACTTGGAAAGAATAAAGCAAGACTGATCCTGCTCAATAAGGCAGATCTTGCAGATGAGAAGCAGACAGAAGAGTGGATCGGCTATTTCCGTGGAAAAGGATATTCGGCAGTTAAGGTTAATTCCCGTAAAGGCGGTGGGATTAAGTCTATTCAGGGAGTAATCCAGGAAGCATGTAAAGAAAAGACAGAGCGTGACCGTAAGAGAGGGATTCTGAACCGTCCGGTCCGTGCGATGGTAGTCGGAATCCCGAATGTCGGAAAGTCTACTTTTATCAATGCACTTGCCGGAAAAGCCTGTGCAAAGACCGGTAACAAACCGGGTGTGACCAAAGGAAAGCAATGGATCCGTCTAAACAAGAACGTAGAGCTTCTCGATACACCGGGAATTCTCTGGCCGAAGTTTGAGGACCAGCAGGTGGGACTGCGCCTTGCATTTATCGGGTCGATCAAGGATGAGATCATGAATCTGGAAGAGCTTGCGGCGGAGCTGATCAGCTTTATGCAGGATGCTTATCCGGGTGTTCTTGCTGAGAAATATACGATCAACGAAAAGCAGAACAGCTACAGTGTATTGGAAGCAATTGCTGAGAGCCGCCATTGTCTGGTGCGTGGAAATGAATTAGATACCGCAAAAGTAGCTGGTATGCTGCTGGATGATTTCCGAAATGGAAGACTCGGAAGGATCACACTTGAATTTGTAAAGGAGTATACAAATGAGTAAGGAAGACAACAAGGAAGAAGCTCCGGAGCAGGAGCAGAGTATATGGAGATCACTGGGAGGAACTCTTCTGTATCTTCTGGTCATTGTTCTGCTGACATGGGTGATCGTCACCTTTGTCGGACAGCGCACAAAAGTAGACGGTCATTCAATGGAGCCGACACTTTCAGACGGAGATAACCTGATTGTGGATAAGCTCAGTTACCGCTTCCGCGATCCGGAAAGATATGATATTATTGTATTCCCTTACCAGCATGCAGAGAATACCTATTATATCAAACGTATCATTGGACTGCCCGGTGAGACTGTGCAGGTGATCGATGGATATATGTATATTAATGGCAAAAAGCTGGATGAACATTATGGTGCAGAGGTGATGGAAGATCCGGGAATTGCAGCAGAGCCGATTAAACTGGGAGATGATGAATATTTTGTCCTGGGAGATAACCGGAATCACAGCTCGGACAGTCGTGTGGCAAGTGTGGGTGTACTTACCCGTGATATGCTGATCGGGCGTGCCTGGGTAAGAATTTATCCGTTCAACAAAATCGGAGTGATAAAGCATGAGTAAAGAAAGTATCAAAGAGATCGGCAGCCGTTTAAAAATGGCAGAGGATGCCGAAAGGGAGCAGCTGATGAAGGTCTATGCGTCGGATGACAGAGCCGGTGTGCAAAAGCTTCTGGAAAAGTACAGAAAGCAGAAGGAAAAGCTGCTTGCCGAAAAAGAGCGCCTTGCAAAAATGCGTCAGTACGAAGAAAAATATGCTGATTATGCGTTTATCTGTGGAATTGACGAGGTGGGAAGGGGACCACTTGCGGGTCCGGTGGTTGCAGGAGCCGTGATCCTGCCCAAAGAGTGCGAGATCCTTTATATAAATGATTCCAAGAAGCTTTCCGCAGCAAAAAGAGATGAGCTTTATGATGAGATTATGGACAAAGCGGTTGCGGTAGGTCTCGGGATGGCTTCCCCTGCAAGGATTGACGAGATCAATATTCTGCAGGCAACTTACGAAGCCATGCGTCAGGCGATTGGCAATTTGAAAGTCGAGCCGGATCTGCTTTTAAATGATGCAGTTACCATTCCGGAGGTTGTGATTCCACAGGTTCCAATCATCAAGGGAGATGCGAAAAGCGTATCCATCGCTGCAGCAAGTATTGTGGCAAAGGTAACAAGAGATCGTCTGATGGAAGAGTATGATAAGGTGCTTCCGGGATATGGATTTGCGTCCAACAAAGGTTATGGATCAGCAGAACATATCAAAGCGCTTCAGACGCTTGGACCGACACCGATCCACAGAAGAAGTTTTATCGGACACTTCGTATAAAAATCCGTCAGAACAGGTAGAAGATCAGATCCAAAAGGCGATTGGAGAATGAAAAAAACCGGCGAAGGACCGGTACAAAATATGAAAAAATAGCAGGTGAATTTCTGGAAAAGCAAGGATATCGGATACTGGAGTATAATTTCCGCTGCCGTTATGCGGAGATTGACATTGTTGCAAAAGACGGAGAATATCTGGTCTTTTGTGAGGTGAAATTTCGCAAAACAGGAGGGCTTTCGGCTGCTCTGGAGGCGGTATCTGTGCCCAAACAGATGCGCCTGTCCGGAGCGGCCGTTTATTATCTGATGAAGAACGGCTGCACAGAGATACCATGCCGCTTCGATGTAATAGGAATCGCGGGGAATAAGATTTCTTTGCGAAAAAATGCATTTGAGTACTGCGGAGATTTTGGAATTGTATGAGTTATGATACCGGGGAAAGGCAAATGGCTGCCTGCAGATATCACAATACGGGAGAGTACAGATGAAAATAGGATTAAAATATAAAAACGAGGAGCATATCTTTGACGAATGCATAAGTGCTGGCGTACCATTTCTCAAATATCCGATCCTTGAAAAGGAAGGGCTTGTAGAACATGGAATTTCGACCAGACTTGGAGGAGTGAGTGAAGGTTTCCTGGGAAGCATGAACCTGAGCTATACCAGAGGGGATGATCCCGCGCATGTGGACGAGAATTACAGAAGAATGGCAGCTGCAATCGGCGTGAAGCCGGAGCATATGGTCTGCACGCATCAGACCCATACGACGAACGTACGGATCGTGACAAGAGAAGATGCCGGCAAAGGTGTTACAAGAGAAAAAGATTACACAGATGTAGATGGACTGATCACAAATGTACCGGGAATCTGTCTGGTGACATTTTACGCGGACTGTGTACCGCTTCTGTTTCTGGATCCGGTGAAAAAGGTGGTAGCATCCAGCCATTCCGGCTGGAGAGGCACTGTGAACCGGATGGGACAGGTGACGGTTGAAAAGATGCAGAAAGAATTCGGTTGTGATCCAAAGAATATCCTTGCCTGTGTGGGACCGTCCATCTGTCAGGAATGCTATGAAGTCAGTGAAGATGTGATCGATATGTTCCGCGCAAATTTCAGAGAGTCTGAATATGACCGTCTGTTCTATGCCAAGGAGAATGGAAAGTTCCAGCTGGATCTCTGGAAGGCAAATGAACTGGTTCTCACAGATGCAGGGATCAGACCGGAACATATGGCGGTTACTAATGTGTGTACCTGTTGCAACCCGGAGCTTTTATTTTCCCATCGCGCATCAAAAGGAAAGAGGGGGAATCTTGCAGCATTTATTGCACTGAAGGAGGGATAAAACATGCTTTTGACACAGACAGCCGCAGGAAGTGAGGTAGAGGCGACCGTGCAGGATACGGTGGATACAATCACCGGATTTAACAAATTCATTCAGGAGAAAGGTCCGGACCTGATTGCGTTTGGAATCCGGATTCTGATGGCGCTGCTCATATTCATCATCTGTCATAAGGTGATCAACTGGATCCGCAAGATTACGCGGGCATCCATGGAACGCGCCAATTCGGATACCGGTGCAAGACAGTTTGTGGATTCTCTGTTAAAATACGGACTTCATATTCTGCTGTTTCTGGCAATTATCAATTCGCTCGGTGTAGAATCTGCATCGATTGCAGCAACGGTTGCATCGGCAGGCGTGGCAGTTGGTCTTGCCCTGCAGGGAAGTCTTTCCAACCTTGCCGGTGGGATGCTGATTTTATTTTTGAAGCCTTTTGTTGTTGGGGATTATATTATAGAAGACAGCCATGGCAATGAAGGAACGGTCAAAGAGATCCAGATCTTCTACACTAAGCTTGCCACCATTGACAACAAGACGATCATTGTGCCGAATGGAACACTTGCCAACACAAGCCTTACCAATGTGACGGACAAAGATTACCGTCAGCTGGATCTGAAGGTGGATATTGCATATGAAGCGGATCTGCGCCTTGCCAAGAAACTGTTGCAGGAACTTGTAAAAAATGATCCGTCCGTCATCCAAAGTATGGAACATAATGTCTTTGTAAATGAGCTTGGGAGCAGTTCAGTGGTGCTTGGTGTCCGTGCCTGGGTAAAAAGTGAAGAGTATTGGCCGACAAGATGGCGGATGCTGGAAAATATCAAGTTGACACTGGATGAAAATCATATTGCTATTCCATATCAGCAGATCACTGTCCATCAGGCACATATGGAGTCGGAAAAGTAGAGCTTTGTATCTGAAAAAAGACAGATATAAAAAATGTATCTGGTAAAATACAAGCGGAGAAATTGACAAAATAATCACAAAAAAGTATAATATGTTGTCAGGGTTAAAAGACAAAACACCCTATGTTTTGGAATGATGGAGTAGTTTCTGACATCATAAATCAGGAGAACGATAAGATGAGAGTCATAGCAGGGAAAGCCAGAAGAATACCACTTGTGACGGTAAAAGGAATGGAGACACGTCCGACAACCGACAGAACCAAAGAAACCTTATTCAATATGATCGCACACGGACTTTGCGACTGTACATTTCTGGATCTTTTTTCCGGAAGCGGGGCAATCGGGATTGAGGCAATCAGCCGAGGTGTAAAAAAGGCGGTTTTTGTGGAAAACAATCCGAATGCAATCCAGTGCATTATGGAGAATCTGAAAAAGACACAGCTTGAAGATCAGGCGGAAGTAATCCGGGAGGATGTGTTTTCGGCACTTCGCAGGCTGGATGGAAGAGAAAAATTCGATTATGTGTTTATGGATCCACCGTACAACCATATGCTGGAAAAAGAGGTGCTTACTTATCTTGCAAAATCAGACTTGCTGGAAAAGGATGCACTGATCATCGTGGAAGCATCTTTGGCGACTGATTTTTCTTATTTGGAGGAACTTGGTTTTTTAATGATCAAACAAAAGAAATACAAGACCAATATGCATGTATTTATATCTGTGGAGGAGTAGACTCATGATAAGAGCGATTTATCCGGGAAGCTTTGACCCGGTAACTTTCGGACATCTGGATATTATTACCCGGAGCAGTAAAATTGTAGACGAACTTATAATCGGAGTATTGATGAATAAAGCAAAAACCCCGTTGTTTTCTGTAGAAGAACGTGTTAAAATGTTAAAGGAAGTGACAAAAGATCTCGGCAATGTGAAAGTAGTGCCTTTCGACGGGCTGCTTGTAGAATTTGCAAGACAGCAAAAGGCACGTCTTGTGATTCGCGGACTGCGTGCGATCACAGATTTTGAATATGAGATCCAGATGTCACAGACGAATCATAAGCTTGAACCGGAAGTAGAAACCATGTTTCTTACAACCAATCTCAAGTATTCTTACCTTAGCTCTACAATCGTAAGAGAAGTCGCAGCTTTCGGAGGGGATATTTCCCAGTTCGTGCCGGAGACTGTCGCCAAAAGTATAAAAGAAAAGATGTCACAGTAGGTCTGTGACAAGAAGGAGAGTGCAAAATTATGAGCAGCCGTATTGAGCAGATTATTGAAGAAATTGAAGAGTACATTGACAGCTGTAAGTTTCAGCCATTATCAACTACAAAAATTATCGTGAATAAAGACCAGATCGATGAACTTCTCCGTGAACTTCGTATGAAGACACCTGATGAGATCAAGCGTTATCAGAAGATCATTGCGAACAAGGATGCGATCCTTGCGGATGCACAACAGAAAGCAGAAAGCATGATTGAAGAAGCACATGCACAGACAAGTGAACTGGTAAGCGAGCATGAGATCATGCAGCAGGCATACGCACAGGCAAACGAGATCGTTATGGCAGCAACAGACCAGGCACAACAGATTCTGGATAATGCGACTAATGATGCCAACGATATCCGTATCGGGGCAGTGCAGTATACAGATGATCTTCTTGCCAATGCTGAAAGCATCATCGGTCATACACTGAACAGTTACACAAGCAAGTATGACAGTCTGGTAACATCCCTTCAGGAATGTTATGATGTTGTCCGTAACAACCGTGCAGAACTGGAAGTTCCGGATAAGTCCTCACGCGGACTGGAAGCAGAATTCGGCGGAGAAGCCGGACAGACGGATCAGGGACAGAGGGAATAAGTTCTTTATCCGAACAATTTCATATAGCAAAAAGCGAACAGGCTGGTTACCATTGCGGTAATCAGCTTTTCTGCTATATAGCGAGGAAAAGACCAGTTCTGGGATCGGATCATGCATTTTGTCTGGAAAAGCGCGCAGACTCCTCCAAAAGAACAGTGCGCCATGACGAGAAGAAACCGCAGTTCAGAAGTAAGGTCCAGCTGGCAGAGCATGCGGATTCCCCCGGTCAGTTCCACTCCGGGAAGAAGCAACAATTTCCAGAAGAAATTTTGAAAGGAAAGTTTTGCCATAAAAGAAATGAGCACTGAAAAAACGATCATATATCCGCCGATTTTCGTGATGGAATCACATGCTGACAGAATACTTTCGTCAAGAGCCTCGGAAAAAGGAAGAAATTGTCTGGGATCAGCCTGTTCTTCTACGACCGCAAAAGGATTCCGTGGCAGATACCATCTGCGGAACAAAAAGGAGCAGCACAGTGCGGCAAGGATAGGAAAAAGCAGACAGATCTGCGCCATTTCAGGCTGCTTGAGGCTCTGTACTGCCACATACCCGGTCAGAAACGCAGGACTGACATTGTTACAGAAGGAAAGCAGGTATTCTCCTTCGGCAGAAGAAATTTTCCCTTTATCAGTCAGGTCAGAGCAGGATTTCGCCCCTACTGGAAAGCCACAGAGAAATCCACAGACCACCGAAAAAGAAGCATTTTCAGAAATGCCAAGAAAAGGCTTCAGAATCGGAGAAAGGGTATGGTTGATCAAGGAAATGCTCTCTGTGCGGATCATAAGACCGGTTATAAGAAGAAAAGGAAAGAGCACCGGAAGCACCTGCCTATACCAGAGCAGCAGTCCGTTTGCGGCACCTGTGGCAACGGTTTCCGGGGAAAAAAGCATCAGAAGGAAAAGTCCGATCAGAAAAAACACAGACAGTTTTTTTGTTTTCATCGTGTATACCTGCCGTATTCTTTTGCAATAGTTTATGAAAAAACGCAGACAGATATACCGGGGCACATGTGCATAGAAGAGATTCAGTGTGAATAGAATAAAAGAAAAATGGAGAAATCTTGAAAAAAAGACTGGAACGCAGATCGCTTCTGCTCCTTTTTTTATTGCTGATTTTTTGCGTGGCAGCAAGCATACAGATCAACGAGAAAGCTAAAAAAAACCGATTGAACCTAAAAACAGGAAGCACAGAAGAATTCAGAAAGCTTGGGATGGAGGAGGCGTTTTTCCAGGTTCTTGCGAAGACAGATCATGAAAAAAGAGGAAGACTTTATGCCATTTATTTTCTGGAAAACAGCCTGTTTCCACAGGATAACGAAAAAGAGCTGTTTGAAAAATGGTCGGAAAAAGAAGAGTGGAAATCTTTTGAAAAGATCTGTACAGCTCTTTGGAATGATATCCGCTATTTTCCTGTTCCGGAATCACCGAAACATCCACAGTATCAGGTATCTTTTGTGGACAGCTGGATGGGAGAGCGCACCTACGGAGGAAAAAGGGGACATGAAGGCTGTGATCTGATGGCATCGAAAGATATCCCCGGTCTCTATCCGGTTGTGAGTATGACAGATGGGGTAGTATCGGCAAGAGGCTGGCTGGAAAAGGGAGGATACAGGATCGGGATTACCGCACCGTCTGGTGCATATTTCTATTATGCACATCTGGACTCTTATGGAAGTTATCAGGAGGGGGACGAGGTGAAGGCAGGGGATATCATTGGATTTATGGGAAATACCGGATATGGTCCGGAGGGGACGAAAGGGATGTTTGCCACGCATCTGCATCTGGGGATTTATCTCTATCCGGACGGCGAAGAAACCAGTTACAATCCCTATTGGATTTTAAGACTTGCCGGGGAGAAAAAACTTTCCTGTTCTTTCTAACTATGCTATACTTAAATGATATGGAGGACGAAAGAATGATAAATTTACCAAATGAATTTGAAGAGAAGATGAAGGCACTCCTCGGAGATGAATTTGAGGATTATATAAAATGTTATGACGAGCCGAGATATTACGGACTTCGTGTGAATACGGAGAAGATTTCTGTGGAGGATTTTGTGAAGATCTGTCCGTTCGAGATCACACCGATCCCGTGGATCGACAACGGTTTTTATTATGACGGAGAGAAGATATCTCCTGCGAAGCATCCGTATTATTTTGCAGGACTTTATTACCTGCAGGAGCCGAGTGCAATGACACCGGCGAACCGTCTTCCGGTAGAACCGGGGGACCGGGTACTGGATGTCTGTGCCGCACCCGGTGGAAAGGCAACCGAGCTTGGGGCGAAGCTTCAGAACGAAGGTGTTCTGGTCGCAAATGATATCAGCAGCTCCAGAGCAAGAGGACTCTTAAAGAATCTGGAAGTTTTCGGAATCGGCAATATGCTGGTCATGAGTGAAGAACCTGGACGACTGGAACGCTATTTCAGCGGTTATTTTGACAAGATCCTGATCGATGCGCCGTGTTCCGGGGAAGGGATGTTCCGTAAGGATAGGAAGATGGTACGCGCCTGGGAAGAACATGGACCGGAATTTTTCTCGAAGCTGCAGAGAAGCATTATCACCCAGGCGGCAAGAATGTTAAAGCCGGGTGGCATGATGCTGTATTCAACCTGTACGTTTGATCCACTGGAGAATGAGGGGACGATCGAATATCTGCTCGGTGAATATCCGGAATTCGAGATTCAGGAAATCGCAGGATATGAAGGATTTGCACCGGGCAGACCGGAAGTAACCAAGTCAAAGGATCCGGATTTTGCTAAGACTGTCCGTATTTTTCCACATCATATGAAAGGGGAGGGACATTACCTCGCACTGCTGAAAAAGAGTGAGGATGCAATCTGCCCATCTTCCCCGGTCGCAGAGCAGAAAGCGAAGAAAATCCCGGCAGAGCTGGAGGAATTCTTCCGTGATGTAAAGTGGGATCTAAAGCCGTGGAGACTGGATATCCATGGAGAGCGCGTGTACTATATGCCGGAGAATCTTCCGGAACTGAAAGGCGCAAGATTTTTAAGAAGCGGACTTCTCCTTGGTGAACTGAAGAAAAAGCGTTTTGAACCGAGCCAGGCACTGGCGATGAACCTGAAAATGGAAGAGTACGTGCATACTTTGAACCTGTCTTCTGATGATAACCGACTGATGCGTTATCTGAAAGGTGAGACAATCGATGTGGAGGATCTGATTCCGGCTAAGGCAAAAGGCTGGCATCTGGTCTGTACAGACGGTTTCCCGCTTGGATGGGGAAAAGTCACGAACGGAACTTTGAAGAACAAATATCTGCCTGGATGGAGGAATCAGTCTGCATGATGCGCATAGACAAATATCTTGCCGAGATGGGGCAGGGAACCAGAAGTGAAATCAAAAAGCTGATCCGCAGCGGACGTGTTATGGTTGATGGAGAGACGGTGAAAAAACCGGAATTTAAAATCGATGAGACCACACAGAAAGTAAGTCTTGAAGGAAAACAGATTGGATACGCTAAAAAAGAGTATTATATGCTCTATAAACCGGCAGGTGTTATTTCCGCAACAAAAGATGACCGGGACAAGACAGTTCTGGATCTGATCACAGATAAAAAAAGAAATGATCTGTTCCCGGTAGGACGTCTGGATAAGGACACGGAAGGACTTCTTCTGATCACCAATGACGGAGAACTGGCACACCGCCTGCTTTCCCCAAAAAAGCATGTGGATAAGGTGTATTATGCGAAAGTACAGGGAAAGGTAGATGAATCTGATGTGAAAGCATTTGCAGATGGAGTGGATATCGGAGACGATACGCCGGCTAAAAGCGCAGATCTTCGAATCCTGAAAAGTGGGGAGGAGTCGGAAATCGAGCTTACGATCACTGAAGGACGTTTCCATCAGGTGAAGCGGATGTTTCATGCAGTCGGCAAAGAGGTAATCTATCTGAAGCGGCTTTCTATGGGAAGCCTTGCTCTGGATAAGACACTTACAAAGGGAGAATACCGGTCACTGACCGAAGAGGAGATAAAAAAATTATGTTAGAACATACTAAAGCTGTCATTTTTGATCTGGATGGGACTCTGGTAGATTCCATGTGGGTGTGGACAGCGATAGATGAAGATTATATCAGAAAATATCATCTGAATCCGCCGGAAGATTTTCATGAGGCAATGGAAGGGATGAGCTATACCGAGACAGCGCAGTACTTTTTGAAGATTTTTCCGGAGCTTCCGCATACTGTGGAGGAGATCAAAAAAGAATGGTATGATATGTCTGTGGATAAATATACAAAAGAGGTCACACTAAAGCCAGGGGTAAAGGAATTTCTGGAGATGCTGAAAGAGAAAGGGATCCGGACAGGAATCGCAACCAGCAATGACCGGAAACTGGTGGAAGAATTTTTAAAGGCAAGGCAGATCACCCATCTTTTCGATACGATCTGTACAAGCTGCGAAGTGAATAAAGGGAAACCGGCACCGGATGTTTATCTGAAGGCGGCTGGGCAGCTGGGTGCAGAGCCTTCTGCCTGCCTGGTATTTGAAGATGTTCCGATGGGAATCCTCGCCGGGAAAAATGCAGGAATGCGTGTGTGCGCGGTGGACGACTGGTTTTCACGCCCACAGGATGCGAAAAAGCGGGAACTTGCCGACTATTTTATTCACAGCTATGAAGACATTACCAATCAGACATACGAGGTATTATAATGAATCATGGATTTTTACCGATCAGCAGGAAAGAGATGGAAGAACGGGGGTGGAATCAGGTAGACTTTGTCTATGTAAGCGGAGATGCCTATGTAGACCACCCGTCTTTTGGACATGCGATCATCACCCGCCTTTTAGAGGCACATGGCTTCCGCGTGGGGATCATTGCACAGCCTGACTGGAAGGATAAAGAAAGTATTACAGAATTTGGAGAGCCGCGGCTTGGATTTATGGTGTCGGCGGGAAATATGGATTCCATGGTCAACCATTATTCTGTATCAAAGAAAAGACGGCAGCAGGATTCTTATACACCGGGCGGAGTGATGGGAAAGAGACCGGATTATGCAGCAGTTGTGTACGGCAATCTGATCCGTCAGACATATAAGAAGACACCAATCATTCTGGGTGGTATCGAGGCGAGTCTTAGAAGACTTGCACATTATGATTACTGGTCCAACCAGCTTAAGCGTTCCATTCTTCTGGATTCGGGTGCAGACCTGGTTTCCTATGGAATGGGCGAACGCTCGATCATTGAGATTGCAGAGGCACTGGATGCCGGACTGGATATCAAGGACATTACCTATATCGATGGAACGGTCTGCAAGGTCAAGAATCTGGACAGTGTGTATGATGCAGAGATTCTGGAACCGTATGAAGAGATGAAAAAAGATAAGCTTCTGTACGCCAAAAGCTTTTACAGACAGTACTGCAACACAGATCCATTTTCTGGAAAGCGGCTGGTTGAGCCCTATTCGGATCATCTGTATGTGGTACAGAACCCTCCGGCAAAACCGCTGACCCAGCAGGAGATGGATGATGTCTACGCACTTCCTTACATGCGGACCTATCATCCATCTTATGAGACGGCAGGTGGAGTTCCGGCAATCCGGGAGATCAAATTCAGTCTGATCAGCAACAGGGGATGTTTTGGAGGCTGCAGTTTTTGTGCACTGACATTCCATCAGGGAAGGATCATTCAGACACGAAGTAAGGAATCACTGATCGCTGAAGCAAAGACATTTCCGGAAGATCCGGAATTCAAAGGATATATTCATGATGTAGGCGGACCGACCGCGAACTTCCGTGCACCGGCATGTAAGAAACAGTTAAAATACGGGGCCTGTACGAACAAACAGTGTCTTTTTCCAAAGCCGTGTAAAAATCTGATCGCAGATCATAAAGAATACTTAAGCATTCTCAGGGATCTCAGAAAGATACCTGGAGTCAAAAAAGTATTTATCCGTTCCGGTATCCGGTTTGACTATCTGCTGGCGGATCCGGATGACACGTTTTTCAAAGAACTGTGTCAGTATCATGTCAGCGGTCAGCTGAAAGTTGCACCGGAGCATGTAGCAGACCCGGTTCTTCAGATGATGGGCAAGCCGGAAAATGCAGTTTATGAACGTTTTACCCACAAATACGAAGAGATCAATAAAAGGCTTGGACTTAAACAGTACCTGGTTCCGTATCTGATGTCGTCCCATCCGGGTTCTACTATGAAAGAAGCGGTAAAGCTTGCTGAATACCTGCGGGATCTCGGTTATATGCCGGAGCAGGTACAGGATTTCTACCCGACACCGTCTACGATTTCCACTTGTATGTATTATACCGGTGTAGATCCGCGGACGATGAAGCCGGTGTATGTGCCGAAGAATCCGCATGAAAAAGCGATGCAGAGAGCACTGATCCAGTACCGGAACCCGAAAAATTATGATCTGGTCATGGAGGCACTGCGAATTGCGGACCGTATGGATCTGGTAGGATTCGATGAAAAATGTCTGATCCGTCCGAGAAAGCTTCATTCGGAAAAAATGCAGGAGAAGAATGGATACAGCGGAAGAAACCATGGCGGAACTCATGGCGGCACGGACCGAAAGAGCAAAAACCCGAATGGAAATAACAAAAATCCAGGAAAGCCAAACGGAAATTATAAAAATTCAAATGCAGGGCATAAGAATACAAAGCCTGCATCTACAGGAAACGGCAGAGGTGAGTCCTCATCAAGACCGCAGAAAAAGAAATCCATCCGTAATGTACACAAACGGAAGTAGTCACAGGAGAAAGGAGAACCGCTTATGAAGATTGCGATTGTTACCGGGGCATCCTCCGGCATGGGAAAAGAATTTGTCAGACAGATTGAACGTTTTTACAAGGAACTGGACGAAATCTGGGTGATTGCCCGCAGTGAAAAGAAGCTGGAAGAGATCAAGAAAAGCCACAAGATCTATATCCGGATCTTTGCAGGGGACATGGAAGAGGATCTGGTATACAAGCAGGTGAAAAACCGGCTGGAGAATCAGAATCCTGATATCCGTATGCTGGTCAATGCAGCAGGATTCGGAAAGACCGGGACAGTAGAGGAGATTGCAAAGGAAGACAAGAAACTTCAGCTCCGCATGATCGACCTGAATTGCCGGGGACTGACCGAGATGACCTGTACCTGTCTGCCTTGGATGCATAAAGGAACCAGGATCATCAACCTGGCAAGCGCAGCAGCTTTTTGCCCGCAGGCAAAATTCGCAGTTTATGCAGCGACGAAGTCGTATGTACTGAGCTTTTCAAGGAGCCTTGCAGCTGAACTTAAGGAAAAAGGAATCTTCGTCACAGCGGTCTGCCCGGGACCTGTGGACACCCCGTTTTTTGAAGTGTCAGGGAAGTTGCCCGGTGGCATGAAAGAGGCTGTGATGGCAGATCCGGTACAGGTTGTAAAGCAGGCGCTCATTGATGCCAAATACAAAAAAGAGGTTTCTGTATATGGCATGGCAATGAAATGGGCAGAAGCTGCAACCAAAGTACTTCCGCACGGAATGATCTTAAAAGCCATGTCAGTGATGGAGAAAATAACGAAGGAGTAAGCGAAAGACAAGATGAAGATACAAAAAGGAGATGCAGGTTATCTGCGCAGAAGAAAACGATTATTGATACTGGAAGCTGTTGTCTCTTTTGGACTGGTTGCCGCACTGGTGATCGCCGGTTATGTGACAACAAAGACAAAGCTCAATCTGCTCACTGTAGTAGCGGTACTCGGATGTCTTCCGGCAAGCCGGATCCTGGTCAATCTGATCATGGTCATGCCGCACGATTCCATCGATGAGGCAACTGAGCTTGAAATCTCGGCTGTCACCGAAGAACTTACCGTTGCATACGATCTTGTGATCACCAGTGAGAAAAAGGCAATGCCGGTAGCAGCTGTTGCAATTTATAACAATACGATCTGCGGCTATGTGCCGGTGAAAAAAGTGGATGTGGACTATGCCGCAAAGCATATCAAATCCATTATGAAGCAGAACCAGTTCGACAAGGTGGTGGTCAAGCTTTTCCATGATTATAAAGCATTTCTGACCCGCGCCGAGGGAATGAACAACATTGCTTCTGTAGAACAGCAGGATACAAGAAAACACGAAGAGATGATCAAAGGACTCCTTCTGGACATTTCACTGTAAAAGGCAGGAGGAATTAAAAGCATGCAGAAAATAACCGTTTCGTCAAATGAAGCAGGACAGCGTCTGGACAAGCTTCTTGGAAAATATTTAAGTAATGCGCCGATGAGCTTTGTTTACAAGATGCTGCGGAAAAAGAACATCAAGTTAAACGGGAAAAAAGCGCAGGGAAATGAAAAACTGACAAAAGGAGACCAGGTTGAAGTATTTCTCTCAGATGATACCTGGCAGAAATTCGCAGGGGCACCGGGAGCAGAAAAGCAGCTTCCGGCAGATCTTGCACGGGCAATAGAAAGCAGCATCCGGCTGTCGGTAATCTATGAGGATCCGGATATTTTGATCCTGAACAAACCATCAGGCATGCTTTCCCAGAAAGCAGCACCGTCTGACCTTTCCCTGAATGAATATATGATCGCTTATCTGCTGAAAAAAGGCGATTTGAAACTTGCTGAGCTTGCTACTTTCCGCCCATCTGTCTGTAACCGCCTGGATCGGAATACCAGTGGTCTTGTAACCGCAGGGAAAAGCCTTGCGGGATTACAGCAGCTCAGCGAGATTTTAAGAGACAGGACCGTGAAAAAATATTATCTCACGATCGTGGATGGGGTGATAAAAGACCGTCAGAAGATCGAAGGATATCTTCTGAAAAATGAGATGACCAATCAGGTGAAAATTCTGAAAGAAGCAAAAGGCGAGGCAAAGCCGATAGCCACAGAGTATATTCCGCTTGCGGATAATGGTCAGCAGACGATTCTGAAGGTGCATCTGATCACGGGACGGACCCATCAGATCCGTGCACATCTGTCTTCGACCGGTCATCCGATCATCGGGGATAGCAAGTATGGTAATCCAAAGGTTAATTCTATTTTCAGGAAAAAATATGCGTTAAAATATCAACTTTTACATGCATGGAAAATGCAGTTCCCGAAAAGAGAGGATGCGCTTGCAAAGGTATCGGAAAAGGAGGTTACCGCGCCTCTTCCGGAAAGATTTACAACCATCATAAAAGGAGAAGGATTAGAATGGGAACCTGGAATTCAAGAGGGCTAAGAGGTTCAACGCTGGAGGATTTTATTAACCGGACGAATGAACGCTATCAGCAGCAGGGACTGGCGCTCATTCAGAAAATCCCGACACCGATCACTCCGGTACGAATGGACAAAGATCACCGCCAGATCACGCTGGCCTATTTTGACCAGCGCAGTACGGTCGATTATATTGGAGCAGTACAGGGAATTCCCGTATGTTTTGACGCAAAAGAGTGCAGTATGGATACCTTTCCACTACACAATATCCATGAACACCAGATGAACTTTATGCGGGATTTTGAAAAACAGGATGGAATTTCCTTTTTTCTTATCTATTACAGTACAAAAAACCTGCTTTATTACATGCGCTTTGAAGAAATAGAAGTGTTTTGGGAGCGGATGAAGCAGGGCGGACGGAAAAGCGTACGCTTTGAAGAACTGGATGAGGAATATTTTATGCAGCTAAGGCAGGGCGTATTCGTTCCGTATCTGGAGATGCTCCAGAAGGATCTGGATCACCGGGAAGAAAGATAAGAAGCATGGAAAAGAGATTAGCAGGATAGAACTTCTGAGTGTGCAGGCTTGACAAGCCGCGTCAAAGTTCGTATAATACAACAAGGTCACGTTTTAATATGGTAACATACTAAAGTGACAAATAAACAAAAAAGAGGAGTTACAATCTATGGAGCAGTTATTACATACACCCGAAGGGGTCCGAGACATTTATCACGAAGAATGCGCCAAAAAGCTGGCACTTCAGAACCGACTTCATAAGACTCTGCATTTGTACGGATATCATGATATCCAGACTCCTATGTATGAATATTTTGATGTATTCAGAAAAGAGATCGGAACCATTCCTTCAAGGGAATTATATAAATTTTTTGACAGAGACGGCAACACACTGGTGTTAAGACCGGATATCACTCCGCAGATCGCACGTGCGACGGCAACTTTATTTAAGGATGATGAATTCCCGGCAAGGCTTTGCTATGTGGGGAATACATTTATCAATCATTCCAGTTATCAGGGACGATTAAAGGAAAGTACCCAGATGGGCGCGGAGATGATTGGACTGGATGCGGCGGACGCTGATGCGGAGATGCTGGCACTTGTCATTGACTGTCTGAAGAATGCCGGACTGGAAGAATTTCAGATCAGTATAGGAAATGTAGACTTTTTCCAGAGTCTGATCGAGGAATCCGAGATTGATGATGAGACAGAAGAACGTCTGCGTGAGCTGATTAACAACCGGAACTTTTTCGGTGCAGACGAACTTTTAGAAGAGGCTGATGCAAAACCGGTGTCAAGAAAAGCATTTTCTGCACTTTCAGAGATGGTCGGTGGTGTGGAGATCCTGGAGGAGGCGAAAAAGGTAGCGCCAAGCAAAAAAGCGATGAAAGCAATCCGGCGTCTCGAAAAAATCTACGCGATCTTATCTGTCTACAAAATGGAACAGTACATTACGTTTGATCTGAGCATGAGCGGAATTTACGGATATTATACCGGTATTATCTTCCGGGGATACACTTTTGGGACCGGGGATGCCATTGTAAAAGGCGGACGTTATGACCACCTGGTTGAAAAGTTTGGAAAAGAAGAGCCGGCGATCGGTTTTGCGATCGTAGTAGATGAACTGATGAGCGCACTTTCCCGCCAGAAGATCCAGATCTCAAGTGGCGAGAAGAGTTCCCTGATCTTATATGATAAAGAACGGTTGAAGGATGCAATCCAGCTTGCCATGGAATTCAGAGGGAAGGACAAGAATACCCAGATCCTTCAGAAAGCATCGGATAAGTCGCTGGAATTCTATGTGGATTATGGAAAACGCAGTCTTGCAGGAAGCATGCTGTATCTTCGCAGCAAAGGAGATGTGCAGATGGTGAACCTGATGACCGGCGAAGAGAAAATTGTAGGGTAGGGGTGAGACGATGAAAGACACAAGATATTTGACATTTGCGCTCTGTAAGGGGCGGCTCGCAAAACAGACACTGGAGCTTCTGGAAGAACTGGGCATCACCTGTGAGGAAATGAAAGATAAAGATTCCAGAAAGCTGATTTTTGTGAATGAAGAATTAAAACTCAAATTTTTCTTATCGAAGGGACCGGATGTACCGACCTATGTAGAATATGGTGCGGCGGACATCGGCGTGGTCGGAAAAGACACGATTCTGGAAGCGGGAAAGAAGGTACATGAGGTACTGGATCTTGGTTTTGGTAAATGCAGGATGTGCGTATGCGGACCGGCAGATGCGAAAAAATATCTGGAGAATCACGAACTGATCCGTGTGGCAACAAAATATCCGAATATTGCAAAGGATTATTTTTATAATACCAGACACCAGACGGTAGAGATTATCAAATTGAACGGTTCGATTGAACTTGCACCGATCGTTGGCCTTTCAGAGGTGATCGTGGATATTGTGGAAACCGGATCCACCCTGAAGGAGAACGGACTTGTAGTTCTCGATGAGGTTTGCCCGTTATCAGCGCGTATGATCGTAAACCCGGTCAGCATGCGTCTGGAAAATGACAGGATCAAGGAACTTCTTTATAAACTCAGAAGTATATTAAAAAGGGAGGCTTAATGCACATGAGAATACAAAAGCTGAACAGCGATACAAAGAAAAATCTGCTGGAAGATCTGCTGAAAAGAAGTCCGAACAATTATGGACAGTATGAGGCGAGCGTAAAAGAAATTTTAGATAAAGTAAAAGAAGAAAAAGATGCGGCAGTTTTTGCATACACTGCCAAATTTGATGGAGCAGAGCTTACTGCAGATACGATTGAAGTCACAGATGCAGAAATTGAAGAAGCATATGCGCAGGTTGATGATACACTTCTTACAGTCATCCGCAAAGCAAAAGACAATATCGAAAGTTATCATGCAAAACAGCGTCAGAACAGCTGGTTTGACAGTAAACCGGACGGAACCATTCTTGGGCAGAAGATCACTCCGCTTCACAGAGTCGGCGTGTATGTGCCGGGAGGAAAGGCAGTTTATCCGTCTTCGGTACTGATGAATGTGATGCCGGCAAAGGTTGCCGGTGTGGATGAGATCATCATGGTAACGCCTCCTGGAAAAAATGGAAAAGTAAGTCCGAATACACTGGTTGCAGCCAAAGAAGCCGGTGTGAATAAGATCTACAAGGTCGGCGGTGCACAGGCAATTGCAGCCCTTGCATACGGAACAGAGAGTATCCCGAAGGTTGACAAGATCGTAGGACCTGGAAATATCTATGTAGCACTTGCAAAGAAAGCAGTTTACGGTCATGTCAGCATTGATTCCATTGCAGGACCAAGTGAAATCCTGGTTGTGGCAGATGAGACAGCTAATCCGAGATATGTTGCGGCAGACCTGCTTTCCCAGGCAGAGCATGATGAGCTCGCTTCCGCAATTCTTGTTACGACAAGTGAAAAGTTGGCACATGAGGTATCCGATCAGGTAGATGGTTTCTTAAAAGAACTTTCAAGAGCAGAGATCATTTCCAAATCTCTGGATAATTACGGATATATTCTGCTTGCCGATACGATGGAAGATGTGATCGACGTGGCAAATGAGATTGCATCCGAGCATTTGGAAATCCAGACAAAAAATCCATTTGAAGTGATGACCAAGATCCGCAATGCAGGAGCTATCTTTATCGGAGAATATGCAAGCGAGCCACTGGGCGATTATTTCGCCGGACCAAACCATATCCTTCCGACCAACGGAACCGCTAAATTCTTTTCCCCGCTTTCTGTAGACGATTTCATTAAGAAATCCAGTATCATCTCTTATTCAAGAGAAGCACTGCAGAAGGTACATAAGGATATCGAAAGCTTTGCAAAAGCGGAACAGCTGACTGCGCATGCCAATTCGATCCATGTACGTTTTGAAGAGGAGGACTAAAAGATGGAGAGCAGAGTTGCATCCTGCAGTCGTGTGACAAAAGAGACACAGATCGAGATGACACTGAATCTGGACGGAACAGGAAAGACTGACATTTCTACTGGCATCGGTTTCTTTGACCATATGCTTTCCGGCTTTGCAAGACATGGACTTTTTGATCTGACTGTCAAAGTTACCGGAGATCTGGAGGTAGACAGCCACCACACGATCGAGGATACCGGAATCGTGCTGGGGCAGACCATTGCAAAAGCATTGGGAGATAAAAAAGGAATCAAGCGGTATGGACATTTTATGCTTCCGATGGATGAGGTGCTGGTGCTTTCGGCAATCGACCTTTCCGGAAGACCATATCTGAATTTTGGCGCTACATTTACCTGTGACAAATTAGGAGAACTGGACACGGAGATGGTAAAAGAATTTTTCTATGCTGTTTCCTACAGCGGTGCAATGAACCTGCACCTGAAAGTCCTGGATGGCGGCAACAACCATCATATGGCAGAGGCGTTATTTAAAGCATTTGGAAAAGCGCTTGATATGGCTGTATCCGAAGAACCACGGATGAAAGAAGTGTGGTCTACAAAAGGCAGTCTGTAAAAAGATAAAAGGAGTTTCTCGTATGAGTTATAAAAGATTGATTCCCTGCATTTTTATCCTTGGAGGGAAGGCGGTAAAATGGTTTGATGACCCGACAGTTGTATCTGAAGATGTGATCGCGCTGGCAAAAGAGTACAGCGATAACGGGGCGGATGAACTTCTGGTATTTGACCTTTCAAGTACGGACCAGGATCATGATGAGTCCATTGAACTGATGAAAAAGATCAACCGCGTGATTCGGATCCCGATGGTTGCCGGAGGAAATGTAAAGCGGCAGGAGGATGTAAAGAAAATCCTCTACACCGGTGCAAAGCGTGCCATGCTGAATTTTTCAAAGCCGGATTCACAGAAACTGATCGAAGAGGTGGCAAAGCGGTTTGGAAAAGAGAAGATCGCGGTGTCACTGAATGACTTTGATGCATTATTTAAGCAGCAGCATCTGATCCAGACTTACAGTAGCCAGATTGTATTTATGCACCGTCTGGATCTGAATTCCGTTGTAAATATTACGGATATTCCGTGTGTGGTTGTGACCGATACACTGGAAAAGGAAGAGCTTTTTAAGATCCTGGAATGCCCGGGTGTGAAAGGACTTTCTGGAATGTATGTGAGTCAGAGAGAAATCAATTGTGCTGATTTCAAAGAAGAGTGCAGCCAGAAAGGAATTCGTATGACATCCTTTGAGAGTCTGATGGATTTTTCCGAATTTAAATTAAATTCCGATGGATTACTTCCGGTTGTCACACAGCATTATAAGACGTCCGAAGTGCTGATGGTGGCATACATGAATCAGGAGGCATTTGAAAAAACAGTGAAAACCGGACGGATGACCTATTTCAGCCGGAGCAGACAGAGTCTCTGGACAAAAGGCGAGACATCCGGACATTTTCAGTATGTCAAATCCCTGACCATCGACTGTGACAAAGATACCCTGCTTGCAAAAGTCGATCAGGTAGGAGCGGCATGTCATACCGGCAATCCGACCTGCTTCTTCCAGCCAATCGTAGGGGATCAGTATGAAGAAATCAATACGCAGCAGGTATTCGAGAGCGTGTATCATACGATCATGGATCGCAAAGAGCATCCAAAGGAAGGATCTTACACGAACTATCTGTTTGAAAAAGGTATTGATAAAATTCTGAAGAAGGTTGGAGAAGAGGCTGCCGAGATCATCATTGCAGCGAAGAATCCGAACCCGGAAGAACTCAAATATGAGATGTGCGACTTCCTGTATCATATGATGGTGTTGATGGCAGAACGTGGAATCACCTGGGATGACATCATGGAAGAGATGGAAAAACGGTAAAAATAGCATATTTGAAAAAAAGAGGGACATATACTGAGGTAGAGGTATATGTCCTTTTTGTTTGTCTGAAATTGGGAAAGAACTTTCTGGTAAATGAAAAGAACTATCTGCCAAAGGTGCGCACTCGCGCAAAGAAGAATGTTGCAAGCAACTGCGTTCGGTGTAGAATGCGCCGAGACACATTCATTTTAATTGGATGCTTTAGCAGAAGGGAGAGATTGGAATGAACGAATCACAGGAACGCCGCGAGGAGTTGCTTAGGATGTCACGTCAAAAATGGAGAAAAGGCAGCATCCCGGCGGTGCATCCAAGGTATCAGCATGTATACAGGGGATTATATGGAGAACATTCTTCAGAAGAAAATGGCGGAAGCAGTTTCTTTGCACGGATGTTTATCAGTTTCCTTATCTTTGGGATGTTTGTGGCGGCAGATTATACAGGAGAGAAAATCTGGAAATATACGCCCTCACAGATCGTGTCACAGATTGAGTACCAACCGGATATTATGACTGGAAACTGGTAAGAGAAGATAGGAAAGCAGTTCTATGGCGGAGACGGACTTGTAGAAAAAGGTGTAGAAAATACAATCCGCAATATCGGAGAGCTTGCAAAGAAGGGAATGCGTGAAACGGATAAGACGATCATCCAGATCATAACAAGGTAACATATTGACAAAGTAATATGAACTGGAACCATAAATGTAGAAATTGTGTATTTTTACTAAAAAAACACCACATATGGTTGAATTTATGCTATAATTAAAAATAATCAAATAAAAGATGAATGGAACCCATAAATTTAATGTTTCATACATTTTATTAATGCAATTGTTAATGCGAAGAAGAATTTTTTGAAAACTTCAAAAATTAACATACAACTTATAGTCTATTTACGAGAGGAGGATCAATTATTGAAGTTTAGGAACAAATTTGTATCAAAAAGGATCGGGACAAAGACATTGGCAAGTCTTCTGGCATTTGGAATGGCTCTTGGTTCGCCAATGGCGGTATTTGCCGATGATGGAGAAACGGCCGTTGTAGCAGAGAATACAGTGCAGGCAAAAAAGACAGATGGATCGGAAGTATTTGTGAGTGTATCTGATTATGTACGGGGAATGATGGAAAGAGGAGCAGTCAGGCTGAATGATGAAACCGGCTATCTGGAAGATACCTCGACTGGTCAGAAAGTGGATCCGGAGACAGGAGAACGCCTGACAGAGACACCGGATGTTCCGGAGACACCAGCCATACCGGACAATCCTGGAAATGAAGAAACTCCAGAGACACCGGAAAAACCAGGTACTCCGGAAACACCGGAAAATCCAGAAATTCCAGAGGCTCCAGAAAAACCGGATACTCCGGAAAAACCAGAGACACCGGAAAAACCAGAGACACCGGAAAAACCAGAAACTCCAGAAAATCCGGATACTCCGGAAAAACCAGAAACTCCGGAAAAACCAGGCACTCCGGAAAATCCGGATAGCCCGGATTCCGGCAAATCCGATTCCAAAGATCCGATTCAGAAACCGGATACTGATAAGGCAGATTCTTCCGAAGACCGGAAAGATACAAAGACCGACCCAATTCCGGGAAGTGAGATCGACCATACACAGGAGATCAGCAAAGCAGAAGAAGCAGCCGGTCAGAACGAATCAAAAACTGCAGTCAGTAATTCTGAACTGATCAACCGTCAGCAGATTGTGAAGCAGCCAGAGATGGTAGAGGATTTCCGTTTCTGGACTGTGGCAAGAAAATATGCATTTGCCAGAACAGCGATCAATGTACGGGAGGAAATTCCGGAAGCTGCAGATGGCAGGGCAGATACTTCCGAGGAAGCCAAAGAAGCAGAGCTTGAAGCGGCAAAAAAAGATGCAAAAGAGCTGAGAACCGGATTTGATATAGAGAATCAAAAATACAACACGAAAAAAGTGAAACGTACAAAAACGGCAAAAGGTGTAAAAAAATCTACACAGATCAAACTGACCGGACTCAACATTTTTTCATCAGCGAAATTAAAAACAGAGGCGCCGAATCAGACCAATCTGAAAGCTGGAAAAAGAGCTGAAGCAGCAAGACAGGCTGAGAAGGATCTGCAGAAGCAGAAAGAAGAACAGGCGGCAAAAGTGACTGCTGACCTGGCAGCACAGCAGATGGAAGAAAAGGTCCGCTCGGTCGGAACGATTTCGCAGGACGGGCTTCTTTATATTTTGAAAGAAGAAGACAATGGCTGGTTGTATGTGGAATCCGGTAATGTCAGTGGATTTGTAAAGGCGTCTGAAATTTATACGGAAGATGCGGCACAGGAACTTCTGGATGTCTATCAGACACAGGCCAGGTTAAAAGCTTCCAAAGAAAACAAAGACTATACCGGAATCGAGGGAACCGCAAAGACGGCACAGGCACTGGTAGAGGCTAAAGATAATCAGGCATATACCTATCTCCGTGCGACGGTGAACCAGACGGTTGCAGATAAAGAACCGGCACTGGTAAGCGAACAGGTAGATACTGATAAAAAAGGAATCCTGGATATTCAGGAGGAGAAGAATGCGGATTCCAGAGTTGTCGGAACAATGACAGCAGGAGAGCTCTGCTACATTCTTGCAGATGAAGATTCAGACTGGGTTTATGTAGAATCCGGAGATGTCAGAGGCTTTGCGGAAAAGAAGTATTTGAAATCAGATGCTGAAACCAAAGCACAGGTGATAGAAAGAGGAGCTGATTCCTATTCGGTAGCAGATGAAAACATGGATCCGGAAGATAATAAGGCTCTTTATTATACGCTGACTTCTACAAAAGAAGGAACGCCGAGTGGTGAGATCCGCCAGTCAATGATTGAATATGCATCCCAGTTTGTCGGTAATCCTTATGTGTGGGGCGGAACCAGTCTGACAAATGGGGCGGACTGTTCCGGATTTGTACAGCAGATCTACAAGGCTTACGGATATGATCTTCCGCGTGTTGCCGAGGATCAGAGCCAGTATGGAACCAAAATTCCAGTAGAAGACGCACAGCCAGGAGACCTGATCTTCTATGCAAAGAACGGTTATGTATATCATGTTGTGATGTATGCCGGAGATGGAAAGACCATCGAAGCTGCAAATGAAGATGTTGGAATTATTTACGGAACTGTTTACGACAAAGATGCAGTATGGGCGACCCGGATTCTGGACGATAATTATACCGTCGCAGGTGGAGGAATCGGCGAGGTCAATGCAACGCAGGAGATGTACGGAACGGATCTTGGCAATTTTACGATTACATATTACTGTGCATGTGAAATCTGCTGTAACAAAGCAGACGGGATCACAGCAACCGGAACTCCGGTCATTGAGGGACAGACCATTGCGGTGGATCCGAGTGTAATCCCTTACGGAACAAAAGTTATCATCGACGGACATGTATTTACTGCTGAAGACTGTGGTGGTGCGATCAAGAAAAACCACATTGATGTCTATGTAAACAGCCATGAAGAAGCACTTGCTCTCGGCGTGACGAATGCAGAAGTTTATCTGGCTAAATAAAAATTAAGCGAAGGATAATTTGTTCTTTCGGAGTTTATCTAAAGCCATAAAAACAGGGAAATGTTCTGACGTAAAATATGTCAGGACATTTCCTTTTTTTCATTTTACCAAAATATTTCCGAAAGAAATTAAATTACTCTCTGAGTTTGAAAAATTTTATCAGAAATATTTTTAATGAAATATGGACGGTTTTGTCAAAGAGTAGTAAAATAAAAATGTCGCGTTTCGACTAAAAGGACTGCATTTTACAGAATTTGTAAGAAGGAGCAACAGATTTTGAAATATAGAAATATACAGGTAGCAAAAATGACAGGAGTAAAAATTCTAGCAGGATTGCTTGTTTTCGGACTTACTTTCAGCGCTCCGGCAACAGCTTGGGCGGCAGAGGGCGGTCTTACAGAGGTTACTTCTAATGGATCAGAAAATGGAGAAAAATTACAGGCAAAATCCATTGATGGGCGTGATACACTTACAGAAGTATCAGATCTTGTCCTGGAGATGATTCATAATGAAGAAATAAGATACAATGAAGAGACAGGATATCTGGAAGATACCGGTCTGCGTGATGCAGAGAAAACAGGATGGAAGGTTGATCCGATAACAGGAGATGAAGTAGAAGTAATCCCGGCTAACCCGGATGTGCCGGTTACGCCGGAGCAACCGACAGATCCGGTCAATCCGGATACACCACAGCAGCCTTCAGATGGCAATGTGAGCAATGAACAGCAGCCTTCGGACGATCAGACAGAAGGCTCAGAAGAAAAAAACAAAGCGCAGGAGCAGGAAAAAAATACGCAGGATAGTGAACACAAGATGACCAATGAAGAACTGGTCAAGAGACAGCAGATCGTCAGTCTTCCGGAATACGAAGAAGATTTCCGTTTCTGGACAGTTGCGCGAAAATATGCATTTGCAAAGACAAAGATCAGCATACGTGAGGCAATTCCGGAGGATATCAATGGAGCCGTTGATACTGATCGGACAGAAAGTGATATTCAGGAAGCAACAGCTGATGCTAAAAAACTGTTTCATAAGGAAACTTCTGTAAAGGCGAAGAAATCAAAGACGAAATCTTCTGCGAAAAAGACGAAAACAGCAAAGAAAGTACAGCTTAATACATTTTCTGCCGAGACATTAAAAAACACAGCAGACACTTCGGGAAAGAAGTCATCCTTAAACTCGGATACTGCCGTAGCATTGCAGGATGATACTTTAAATGCATCCCCAGCATCCCGGCAGTTGACCGAAAAGGTGCGTTCTGTCGGAGAAATTTCACAGGATGGACTTCTCTACATTCTGAAAGAAGAAAAGAATGGATGGCTGTATGTAGAATCCGGAAAGGTCAGAGGATTTGTAAAAGAATCCGAGCTTTATACCGGAGATGCAGCACAGGTACTGTTGAGTGGATACCAGAAGCAGGCAAAAAAAGCTGCAAAAAAAGCCAAGACTGCATATACTGGAATCGAAGGGACAGCATCCCTTGCAAAAGAAACGGTTCCGGCAAATGAAAATCAGGCATTTACCCATGTACGTGCAACCGTAAATCAGACACTGGCTGCGAAAAAGTATGCACTGGCAGATGCATCAAAGTCGGATGGAACTGTAGCAATCCAGGAAGAGGCAAATGGACAGTCACGTGTGATCGGAACCATGTCCCAGGGTAATCTGTGTTATATCCTTGCGGATGCAGAGAAAGACTGGATCTATGTGGAGTCCGGGGATGTCCGTGGGTTTGTCTCTAAAGAGGCTGTTCAGACTGGGGATGAAGTAAAAGCGCAGGTAGAAGCAGCAGGCGAAGGTGCTTACCAGACAGCTACAGAACTGATCGCACCGGAAGATAACCAGGCACTTTATTATAGCTATGCTTCTGTAAAGCCGGGAACACCGGGGAATGCGATCCGCCAGGCAATGCTGGATTTTGCCGCACAGTTCATTGGCAATCCTTATGTATGGGGCGGTACAAGCCTGACAGAAGGGGCGGACTGCTCCGGATTTGTACAGCAGATCTATAAGAATTTTGGCTATAATCTGCCAAGAGTAGCCGAAGATCAGAGCCAGTATGGAACCAAGATTCCGGTTGAAGACGCACAGCCGGGGGATTTGATTTTCTATGCAAAAGACGGTTATGTCCATCATGTTGTGATGTATGCAGGAGACGGAAAGACCATCGAAGCTGCAAATGAAGACCAGGGAATCATTTCCGGAACGGTATATATTCCGGAAGCGGTCTGGGCAACCAGAATCCTGGAAGAAAATTATAATCTGGAAGGCACGGATGTGAACGAACAGAACGCTACAGCCGAACAGTATGGAGACAGTATTGGTGAGTATACCATTGATTATTATTGTTCCTGCGAGACTTGCCGTGCGAAGGCAAGCAAAGTCAAAGCAACCGGAACTCCGGTTGTTGAAGGGCAGACCATTGCGGTTGACCCGGATGAGATTCCGTATGGAACAAAGGTGATCATTGACGGACATGTATTTACTGCAGAAGATTACGATACTGCCGGTAAAGAAAAACATATCAGTATCTATGTCAATGAGCATGAGACTGCACAGAAGCTGAATGAGAAGAAGGCAGAAGTACATCTGGTGAAATAAAGACAATCAAAAAAAGAAATATTAAACAAGAAAAACTTCGGATCACTGGCGAAAATCCAGAATATCCGAAGTTTTTTGCATGTCTACACCATTCAGACAACAGGCGCAGATTCTGGCTGAAATCCGCCGAAGGGATGTGCATTTTGTGAAAGATGTCCGCATGCTATGAATATTTGTGCAAAGTATATGCCGGAGGAAAAAACGGTATCTTCCAGTCACAGGGCATCCTGCTGGATGATGGATGAACGTGCCGCAAAGGGAGGTGTTGCACTTGCCTAGCCAAAAGAAAATCTTAGAAGTTAAAAATTTGAAAAAATATTTTCCGGCTACTCAAAAACAACAGTTAAAAGCTGTTGATAATGTGTCATTTGATATTTACGAAGGTGAGACACTGGGAATTGTTGGTGAATCCGGATGTGGGAAAACAACCTGCGGAAAAACCTGTCTTGGAATGTATCCGGTAACAGATGGAGAGGTTCTGTTTCACGGGAAGAACATTCATACCATGTCAAAGAAAGAACGGTTTGCATTTACAAAACGTGTGCAAATGATTTTCCAAGATCCGTATGCGTCTCTTGACCCACACCAGAAGGTTTATGATATAATAGCAGAAGGAATCCAGATTCACGGGATGGCGAAGAACAAAACGGAAGAAAAGAAGATGGTAGCGGAACTACTTGAGATGGTTGGATTGAATGCAGAGCATGCAGCGAGAAATGTCCACGAGTTTTCAGGTGGGCAGCGTCAGAGGATTGGAATTGCCAGAGCACTTTCCGTTAATCCGGAATTCTTGTTTTGTGATGAGCCTATTTCAGCATTGGATGTTTCGATACAGGCACAGATTATAAATCTGCTTATGAAATTACAGAAAGAAAAAAATCTGACCATGTTGTTTATTGCACATGACCTGTCTATTGTAAAACATATATCAGATCGTATAGGGGTAATGTACTTGGGGAAAATGGTAGAACTTACAGAATCTTCTAAGTTATATGTTGAACCAAAACATCCCTATACGAGAGCTCTTTTATCAGCGGTTCCGATTGCGGATCCTGAGGCATCAGCACAAAAAGAGCGTATTATGTTAAAAGGCGATGTCCCAAGTCCGGTGAATCCACCAGTTGGATGCAGATTTGCAGGACGCTGTGAAAACTGTATGGAGATCTGTCGTAAGGAAGAACCTCAGATGATAGAGATTGTTCCGGGACATTATGTGGCATGTCATCTGTATGATGAGATACCAGGGTCAAAAGGTCAGAAAGCCGATGCAAGCTTGCTTGCAAGAGTGCAAAGCACATAGCAATCTGGTATCAAAGGGGTCAAAATACCTTTTGACTACAATATCATGATGACTAAAAGAAAAAAATGTATGTAACAGAGGAGAAAGAAAAATGAAGTACGATTTTACAAGTATTATTGACCGGAAAGGAAAAGATGCCCTTGCAGTGGATATCCTTCCAAATATGCTTGGGCCGGGGAAAAAAGTAGAAGTAAGAGAAGGGCTGGATTACATTCCGATGTGGGTTGCGGACATGAATTTTCCGGCACTCCCGAAGATCACCGAAGCGATCATTGAAAGAGCGAAACATCCGACCTATGGATATTTTATTACCAGAGATGAGTATTACAACAGCATCATCAAGTGGCATGAAGAACGGAATCATGTGACCGGACTGAAAAAAGAACATATCGGTTATGAGAATGGAGTTTTAGGCGGCGTGGCAAGTGCACTTCACGCAGTCTGCTCACAGGGTGACAATGTCCTTGTCCATGCACCGACTTACATAGGATTTACCGGCACACTGAATAATAATGGCTACCATATCATCCACAGTCCGCTGAAAAAGGACGAAGAAGGCATCTGGCGGATGGACTTTGAGGATATGGAAGAGAAGATCGTGAAAAACAAGATCCATGCAGCCATTTTCTGTTCACCGCACAATCCGACCGGTCGTGTATGGGAGCGCTGGGAAATCGAGAAAGCAATGGAAATCTATAAAAAATACGATGTAACCGTCATTTCCGATGAAATCTGGTCCGATATTATTTTATATGGAAACGAGCATATTCCAACCCAGTCTGTATCTGAAGATGCAAGAAACAGAACGATTGCTTTATACGCACCGTCAAAGACCTTCAACCTTGCCGGACTGATCGGAAGCTATCATATTATATACAACAAACGCCTGAAAGACAGAGTTTTAAAAGAGTCCTCCCTCTGCCATTACAATTCGATGAATGTGCTGTCCATGCATGCACTGATGGGTGCGTATACACCGGAAGGACAGGAATGGGTAGGCGAGCTTCGAGAAGTGATCGGGGAAAATGTCGCTTATGCATGTGATTATATCGACAAACATTTTGAAGGTGTTTCCGTAACCAGACCGCAGGGAACCTATATGCTGTTTGTTAACTGTGAAGAATGGTGCAAGGCACATGATAAGAACCTGGAAGACGTTCTGAAGATGGGATATGAAGCAGGTGTGTTCTGGCAGAACGGAAAGCCATTCCATGGTGAATGGTATATTCGTATGAACCTAGCACTGCCGACATCCAGAGTGAAAGAAGCATTTGACCGTCTGGATAAATATGTATTCAATGCTTAAAATGCATACAATAAAGGAGGAAAATAAAAATGGAATTAGTAAAAGAGCTGCCGGAGATTTTTGAAGAATTTGCAGAGCAGAGACAGAGATCTTTCCTGGTAATGAAAGAAGTAAAGGACAAAGGAATTCCGGTTGTAGGTGCGTACTGTACCTACTTCCCGCAGGAAATCGCAATGGCTATGGGAGCAGTTACCGTAGGACTTTGCTCTACATCCGATGAAACGATCCCGATCGCAGAAAAGGATCTGCCGAAGAATCTGTGCCCGATGGTAAAGGCAAGTTACGGTTTTGCCGTATCTGACAAATGTCCATTCTTCTATTTCTCAGACGTGGTAGTCGGAGAGACAACCTGTGATGGAAAGAAAAAGATGTACGAACTGATGAAAGAATTCAAAAATGTCTATATCATGGAACTTCCAAACTCACAGAGAGAAGATTCCCTGGAGCTGTGGACAAAAGAGATCATCCGTTTCAAAGAATATCTGGAAAAGACATTTAATGTAGAGATCACAGAAGAAAAAGTGCGCCATGCTGTTCATGTATCCAACCAGGGACGTATTGCACTGAAGAAATTCTACGAAGTTATGAAAAATGATCCGGCTCCGATGAACGGTTCCCAGCTGTTCGGTGTTCTCTATGGAAGCCAATTCAAATTCGACAAAGAAAAGATGCCGGTAGAAATTGATGCTCTTCGTGAAAAGCTGATGAAAGAATATGAAGAAGGGGAAAAACCAGAGAGAAAGAAACGTATCCTTTTAACCGGATGTCCAAGCAGCGGTGCACCGATGAAGGTTGTAAAAGCCATCGAAGAACACGGTGGAAATGTTGTAGTCTATGAAAACTGTGGAGGTGCAAAATCTGTTGACCGTCTCATCGATGAAGATGCAGAGGACATCTACAAAGCAATTGCAGAAAGATATCTTGCAATCGGATGTTCCGTTATGACACCAGATAACAACCGTATTGAACTGATGGGAAGACTCCTTGAAGAGTATAATATCGAGGGTGTAGTAGAAATGACACTTCAGGCATGTCATACTTACAATATTGAGGCAAAGAGCATTGAGAAATTTGTAAAATCTAAAGGACTTCCGTATATCCATGTAGAGACCGATTATTCTCAGGCAGATATCGGACAGCTGGATACACGAATTGCTGCATTTTTAGAGATGATCTAGGATTCAGAATGTATCAAATTTAAAAGAATGTGTCCCGGTATTCTGAAAAAGTGGATGGGATTCTAACAGATTTATGTTATAATAGGAATTAACAGGCAGGGAACAGGCATTAGTCTGTTCCCTGTGTATATTTACAGGTATATGGAGAATATACCGGAATTTTTTCAGAGAGCAACTAAGACTGAGGCGAAGCCTTTGAAAAAATTTTACCAGATTGAATAAAATAAGAGAGGTACTGAATATGACAATCGAAGAACGCGCAGCAAAAGCTGCAGATTTAAAAGCTGCCGGAGCATGCAACTGTTCCCAGGCAGTGGTGAAAGTATTTGAAGATAAGCTTTCATTGGACGATGAGACACTGATGAAATTAACCGCAGGCTATGCAGCTGGAATGGGATGTCTGGAAGCAACCTGCGGGGCACTCATTGGAGCTGTGATGACCGCCGGAGTCCTGACAGACGGAGCCGGAACGCCTCGTTATTCCAAAGAAATCCTTGCAAAGTTTCAGCAAAAATGCGGTGCAACGATCTGCAGGGAGTTGAAGGGCGTCGGCACAGGAAAGGTACTCTGTGAATGTCCGGAATGCGTAAGAAATGCGGTGCTTGCACTAGGAGAAGTAATGGGGATTGAATAAAAGGATAGGGATTTCTCCGCCAAATTCAAATCAGAATTAGTGATTGAACTGCTCAAAGGAGAAAAAGACTTAAATACAATCGCAACCGAAAACAATATTCAGCCGAATCTTCTCCGCAACTGGAAGAAGGAGTTCCTCGATAAAGCATCCGTAGTTTTTGATGACACACGAGAGGATAATCTGAAAGAAAAACTCGCTTTAGAGCGCAAGGAAAAAGCTGAATATGCGAAAAAAGTTGGTCTGCTCACCAAGAGGTGGTTTATTGTTTTGCGACAGAAAAAGAGAATCAAAAAATATCAGAAAGGGCGTGTGAAAAAACGAGAGTTTTTTCATGCGTCCTTCTCTACAAATATAAATGGCGATTGTAAAGTTCACCTGTTTTGTTTTATCATTGTTTTTCATTTGTTTTATTACATGTGTTGTTATTAATTCACAATAGTTATACAAAAGTAATCGCGCATATATTCCTTGTTTAATAAAATCTGGTTTTCGTGCATGGAAACTTGTTAATCCTATGGCATATTTTAATTCTCTGAATGAAGTTTCTATTCCCCATCTCAAATAAAAGTTTTGAAATCAATTTTCCGTTTTCGAGAGAAATCGACATTGGGGTTTCGAAGAAATAAACATGGATTGTTAGCTAATTCCGAAATATGATTCTTTAGAGAATCTGAAACTTGATTAATATAATTGCTCATATGCGTTACCTCCTTGCAATCAAGATGTTCTTAATTACAAGGGCCGCTTTCGAATCATATGTCAAGCATTTATTACAAAATAAAAAGGCCCTAGCATCATTTCTGATGCTAAGATCTTGATTGGTCATCTTAACTTAATGACATTCCCTTGTGGAGTCTCTTTTTTTTCTGCAAAAACATGAAGATATTTGTTCCTGTTATAATAAAAAATCTTTGTTGTAAAGATTGGAGTCGCAAGTTAATATATGATACATATGGCGGAATGAAGAGATCTATTTTCTGTAAAAAAGTATAATGAGAATATGAGTATCCGTAAAACGAAAGGAGATAGAAGATGAAGATAAAATCAGTTGCAGTTTTAGGTGCAGGGGCGGTAGGCTCCTATGTGATCTGGGGACTTTCACAGAAACCGGAAGTCCGGCTTGGCGTGATTGCCGAGGGAGAAAGAGCGGATCGTCTAAGGAAAAATGGATGTGCGAATAATGGCAGGATTTACCATCCGGAGGTGTGGTCACCAGAAGAAGCACATAATGTGGATCTGCTGGTGGTTGCTTTGAAATACGGTTCACTGGAAGGTACATTGAAGAGTATACAAAAAACAACGGGTGGACATACAGTGGTCATGAGCCTGATGAATGGAGTCGACAGTGAAGAAATAATCGGAAGAACAGTGGGCACGGAGCATGTCTTACCGGCACTGATCAAAGTGGCTTCACACAAAGAGGATGATGGTTATCATTTTGATCCGCCGACCACACTGGAAATTATTTTTGGAGAGCCATCTGCACCGTTTGACAGTGAGCGTGTGAGAGCGGTGGAAGCGTTGTTTACAGATACTGGGATTCATTTCCGGTCGACCGAGTACATTCAGGAGGAGATATGGTGTAAATTTCGCCTGAATGTATACAACAATCTGCCGCAGGCAATTCTGGGGACAAGCGTTGGATGTTACCGCGACAGTGTCCACATGAAAGCAATCAGTGATGGATTAAAGAGAGAACTGGAAATGGTAGCGAAGGCAAAAGGAATCGATATGAGTAAAACAGGAAGTTCATCCGGACGCGGAAGCGTAGTTCCTCCGACAGCCAGATATTCTACCTTACAGGATCTGGATGCCGGACGTCATACGGAAATCGATATGTTCTCCGGTGCGCTTGTGCGGATGGGAAAGGAGCTTGGAATCCCTATGCCGTACAATGAATATACTTATCATATGATCAAAGCGCTGGAAGAGAAAAATGATGGTAAATTCAATTATACCGGGAATCAAAAACCAATCATCGAAATAACTGTAAATGAGAATGCTGTGATACACTTTGAACTCTGGCCGGAAATCGCACCGATTGCCTGCGGAAGTGTTATGCAGCTCGCAGAGAAGAAAATATTTGACAGAAGAGCCATTGAACGTCTGGAACCGGGATTTGTCCTCCAGCCACTGTTTTTTGATGGTGTTGATCCACAGATCGATATCATGGTCGAACCGGAATTTAAAACCAATCCTGAAAATGCCAAAATCGTTTTTGAACGGGGGATTGTTGCCATGGCAGGAGATCCAGAGAACAGTTCTGGCAGCCAGTACTATATCACTCTTGCTGCTTCTGAGAGATTGAATGGTAATTTCACTGTAATCGGAAAAGTGATCGATGGCTGGGATGAGATTGAACGACTGGAACATGTAGAAGTAGAAGAAGCCATTGAACCGCAGTCAGGATTTGTCTATCACAGACCGGTAAAAACCGAGATGATCACGAAAGTCAGACGCATAAAATAAAAAATAAATCCTTCAATAACGGAGATGTGTTATACTATAACCAGCATGTATTGAAAAATACAACATAATCCAAGGAGGAAACCAAAATGGGGAAAAAACGGATTCGGGACTTTGGGATTGTACCCGGAAGAGTAAAAACAGGAGAAAGGAATGCGATTACGGACGTGCCAGGTGTACGGGTAGGTCATTGTACGGTGAAGACAGAAGAAAATCATACCGGTGTAACCGTGATCGTTCCTGGACCGGACAATGCATTTGCCAAGCACTATACGGCAGCTGCATACATTCATAATGGATTTGGAAAAAGTGCTGGCGTGGTGCAGGTAGAGGAACTGGGGACCCTCGAGACACCCATTGCTCTTACCAATACCTTAAATGTCGGAAAGGTTTTGGATGCAATGGTTGATGTCGTGATCGAACAGAGCCGTAAGGACGGAATTGAGCCACAGAGTATCAATCCGGTTGTTGGCGAGTGCAATGACTGCCGGATCAATCATATCCAGAAACGGGCGATTGGCGAAAAGGAAGTGCGTGAGGCTTTTGCGGCAGCATCAGAAGAATTCGAAGAAGGTGATGTAGGTGCCGGTGCCGGTACGACCTGCTATGGCATGAAGGGGGGAATCGGTTCTGCATCCCGCGTGATCACGATTGGTGAAAAAGAATACACCATTGGTGTTCTGGTTCAGTCAAACTTTGGTGCAACGGAAGATTTTGTACTGAACGGAGAAGCTGTTGGTCCGAAGATTCTGGAATGGAAGCAGGAAAAGAGTGATATGGCTGCATCTGAAGAAGATAAAGGTTCTATTATGAGTATTCTGGCTACAGACCTTCCAGTGACAAGTCGTCAGCTCAAACGGATTCTGAAAAGAACCGGTGTTGGTATCGCACGAACCGGCGGTTACACAGGCCATGGCAGCGGAGAGGTTATGATCGGATTTACGACTGCAAACAGAATCCCATCCGGTTATGAGGAGGAACTTGTGCAAATATCAGCAATTCCGGAAAATATAATCGACCGTGCTTTCCTTGCTGCGGCAGAAGCAGAGCAGGAGGCAATCTTGAATTCCATGACCGCCGCAGAGCAGATACGTGGAATTGCAGGTGAACTGTATTACAGTCTTGCAGAATACCTTGAAGATAGAGAAAGCTAAAGACTGTACAAAAGAATAAGTGTAATATCTAAATCCAAACCTGGTTACAATCCTTGAAAATGACTATCATTTCCCAAAAGCATCTAATCTTGCGGAGGAGGCAAATACGATGTGTAATTTAAGTGAAGGAATTTACGAAAAAGGCATAGAAGAAGGTATAAGCAAAATTGTACAGTCTGGATTACGAAAAGGATTAACTTGTGAATTCATTGCAGATAAATTCGATATTCCGATCGAAACTGTTAAGCAAATTGCAGAAGAAATGCCTTGTACTATGTAACAGTAAAAGAGATTCCCTTGTGGAGCAATGTCATTAAGTTAAGAATTTTGACATAATTATAAAACACATCATATTTGCAATTGTTTGATAAATATGATGTGTTTTTTCTTTTGTCTATTTTGCAGCACAACAAAAAGACAGATTGTTTATCTGTCAAAAAAATAGCATATTCCACATTCGTAAATTATCGGAACGTGATATATAACCACTTGCTAAAATCGATATCGCCACGCATATACATAACGAACATTGAATCCTCTGATTTAATCAAATTTATGGATTCTATTGCTTCGAACCCTTTGCGTTGCAACGCTTATGCCGTTATTAGTTCTTCTTTTAAAACAGCAAAGGAGTTTAACATAATAGCGCAAAACCCGGCACCTTACGCTGTTCAAACAATCCGTTCAAAGATGCGACAGAAAAAAAGAACGGAGACCAAACGCAAAACTTTTTCATTACAGCAATTACAAAATATTTTACTAACCTGCAAAAAAGAAGAACCTAATTACTATCTGTTAATGTTGATTTGTTCTACAACTGGCATCCGGATAAGTGAAGCACTTGGTCTTCAATTTGAAAACGTAGATTTTTCCAATCGTCAATTACATATTATCTGGCAAAAAGGACGAACTATTTACGGAGATGGCTGGGAATCTCAAATGGCTACAAGTCAATTGATCCAAACAAAAACATATTCTTCTGTAAGGAACGTTGAAATACCCCAGTTCGTTTTAGATGAAATTATTTTGGCAAAAAATAAGTATGATTACTTGAATCAAAATGATGTAAATTTTCATTATACACCTGATTTTGTTGTTGTGAATTCAAACGGAAGACCATTATCAAGAGATTCCAAAATCAGTCACGCATTCAAACATGTCCTTGAATTATGTGATATAAATCCTGATGATTATTGCTGGCATGACTTACGGCACACATATGCCACATTATTGAAAAAGAATATTAATAATTTAAAAGTAATCTCTAAATTATTAGGACATTCAACTGTAGATATGACTGAAGACGTTTATATTGACGATCAAAGAGACATAATTGATACAAGCAGCATTATGACAAAATATGTCGATTCACTATATGACAAAATTCATATGAGCGATAAAAGCGAAGAACTTGATATGTCAAAAATAAGTGATGCCTTTCTAAAAATAAGATAGTGCCCGTCAATATAATTATATAATCGTGTGTTGTATCATATGGTCTTATATGGTAACAGAACTATAGTTTTTGTTGCAAAATGCCATAAAACAAGCATTATTTTAATTTTTAATTTTTTAAATTATTTCAGATTTTCCAACAATGAAAGGGAATACTGCAAAACATATACGGTTTGCAATGTGTTTTCCAGGACATTGTTTTGTTGTTTATTGACTAGATTCGTAATTATGTATAAAATACATTTTAATGAATAATTATTCAATGTATACGTCATATCATTGCGTAACAGGCAACAAAAATCTTATAAAAGATCAAGCTGTTACATATAATCTCATACAGTCTTTTACAGTACAGAAACTACACTTTCTGTTACTTAATAGCAAAAACAGGCTGTTTTCACCTCATTTATTTTGCAATTTTCTGAAATAAATGGTATAGTTGTAAAGTTAAAAAATTGTAAATATTGCTTGTATTTACGGCGTGAATCGTTATAGAATTAAGAGCAAAAGAACTAAAAACGGAGGAAAAATGAGGAAATTAGCATTAGATGATGATATTTTACTGAATATAGAGAAACCTGCCCGCTACATTGGACACGAAGTCAATTCGGTAATGAAAGATAAAAATGCGGTGGATATAAGGTTTGCAATGTGTTTTCCGGAGGTATATGAGGTTGGTATGTCCCATCTGGGAATCCAGATTCTGTACGATATGTTCAACCGCCGGGAGGATACCTGGTGTGAGAGAGTATACTCTCCGTGGATCGATCTGGATAAGATCATGCGCGAAAAACATATTCCACTTTTTACCCTGGAATCTCAGGATCCGGTGAAGGAGTTTGACTTTCTTGGCATCACATTACAGTTTGAGATGTGTTACACCAACGTGCTTCAGGTACTGGATTTGTCTGGTATCCCACTTCACAGTGCGGACAGAACTTTAGAAGATCCGTTTGTAATTGGTGGAGGACCGTGCGTGTATAATCCAGAACCACTGGCAGAATTTTTCGATATGTTCTATATCGGAGAGGGCGAAGTGGTTTATGATGAACTTCTGGAAGCATACAAAAAGTGGAAGAGAGCCGGAAAAAGCCGGAAAGAATTTCTGGAAATGGCAGCAGAGATCGAGGGAATTTACGTTCCTTCTTTTTATGATGTCACTTACAAAGAAGACGGCACGATTGAATCTTTCCTGCAAAATAACCCACATGCAAAAGAAAAGATCAAGCGAGTAGTTGCAGCAGATATGAGCCAGACAACTTATCCGTTAAAGCCGGTTGTTCCGTTTATCAAAGTAACCCAGGACAGAGCTGTTCTGGAGATTCAGCGCGGCTGTATCCGTGGATGTCGTTTCTGTCAGGCGGGAATGGTTTACCGTCCGACACGTCCGCGTGATATCAACATGCTCAAAGAGACGGCACGTGCAATGCTGAAGAATACGGGACATGAAGAGATCACCTTAAGTTCTTTAAGTTCCAGTGATTACAACGAACTGGAAGAGATCGTCACCTTCCTGATCGATGAGTTCCACACACAGGGAGTCAACATTTCCCTGCCGTCTCTTCGTATTGACGCGTTCTCTCTGGACGTTATGAGCAAGGTGCAGGATGTGCGTAAGAGCAGTCTGACCTTCGCCCCGGAAGCCGGAACACAGAGGATGCGTAATGTAATCAATAAAGGTCTGACGGAAGATGACATTTTAAATGGAGCCGGACAGGCTTTTGAAGGTGGATGGACGAAGGTCAAACTCTATTTCATGCTTGGACTTCCGACCGAAACCCAGGAAGATATGGAAGGAATTGCTGTTCTTGCAGATAAAGTAGCACGCCGGTATTATGAAATTCCGAAGGATCAGAGAAATGGAAAATGTCAGATCACGGCAAGTAGTTCCTTCTTTGTACCGAAACCATTTTCACCGCTTCAGTGGGCGACCATGCAGCCGATGGAAGAATATATCCGCCGTGCAGGAATTGTACAGGAAGCATTCCGCAACCAGCTGAACCGCAAGAGTCTGCGCTACAACTGGCATACCGCCGAAGTAACCGTTCTGGAAGGTGTCTTTGCCCGCGGTGACCGGAAGGTCGGAAAGGTTCTGGAAGAGGCTTACCGTCTTGGCTGTATTTACGATGCGTGGGATGAGTATTTTGATTATGATAAATGGCTGCAGGCCTTTGAAAATACAGGTGTAGACATGGATTTCTATAATCTCAGAAAGCGTGAATTAGATGAAATCTTCCCATGGGATTTCATCAATTGTGGCGTGACAAAATCTTTCCTTATAAGAGAATGGAAGAATGCAATGGAAGGGAATGTAACCCCGAACTGCCGTGCAAAATGTTCCGGCTGTGGGGCAGCAAGTTACGGAGGAGGTGTCTGCTTTGAAGGCAAGAATTAAATTTCGGAAAAATGGAGTAATGAAGTTCATCGGACACCTGGATATCATGCGGTATTTCCAGAAAGCGATTCGCCGTGCCGAGATTCCGATCGCATTTACCAGTGGTTACAGCCCGCATATGATCATGTCTTTCGCTAATCCACTTGGCGTAGGGCTTACCAGTGACGGGGAATATTTTGATATCGAATTGACCGAGTCAATCGCCAGCAAAGAAGCGGTCAGACGGCTGAATGAACAGATGGTAGACGGCATGGAGATCGTCAGCTTTGTGCAGATCCCGGATGATAAGAAAAGCAAAGGAATGTCAATCGTAGCAGGTGCCGACTATTTATCTTCGGTAAAAAATGGCAGCCTGCCGGAAGATCTTGCTGAAAAGCTGGAAGCTTTTTATGCGCAGAATGAAATCTGTGTGGTCAAAAAGACGAAAAAGAGTGAAAAAGAAGTGGATATTCGTCCGATGATCTACAAGCTGGAATGCCGGGACGGAAAGATTTATATGCGTGTGGCAGCAGGAAGTGTCCAGAACTTAAAGCCGGAGCTGGTCACAGAAGCGTTTGTCCGCTATCTTGGTATGGATGCGGAGGAAGTGACCTTTACCCACCACAGACTGGAAACTTTTGCGGAATCCGAAAACACGGAGGGCAAGATGATTCTGGTTCCACTGGATGCGCTTGGAACGGAGATTGTATAGATGGAACGAAAAGTACTCCTTACGGAATGCATGAACCGCCGGGTGCTTGCACTTTTAGAGGATGAGAAAGTAACGGAATTTCACTTTGGCAGTAGCGGAGAAAAAAAGAGCTGCCGCCTGGGTGAAATTTATGTCGGAAGAGTACGGAAAATCCTTCCGAATATCGGTGGCGCATTTGTTGAAATTGCCAATAGTGAGCAATGCTATTTTGCGCTGGATGGAAAATATACCCCAGTTTTCACCAATAAGATCGGAAAGAAGCCACTTGTGATCGGTGATGAGCTTCTGGTTCAGGTGGAGAAAGAAGCAGTGAAAACCAAGCAGCCTGTCGTGACCGGGAACTTAAATTTCACCGGGCAGTATGTAGTACTGACTTCCGGCAATCGTACCATTGGTGTATCCGGTAAAATCCACGGTGTCAGGAAAGAAGAACTGCAAAAGCTGGGACAGGACTATATAGACTGTGATTTCGGATTGATTTTCCGGACAAATTGTGTGGAAGCAGAAGAAACACAGATCCGTGCCGAAATTGACAAACTGGCAGAGAACTATCACAGAATCGTAGAATATGGCAAGATGCGGACCTGCTTCAGCTGTCTGCAGAGTGCACCGGATCCGTGCGTACAGGCGCTCCGGGATATTTACAAAAAAGATTTGACGGAAATTATTGTAGAGGAAACGGTAGAAGATGGAGCTTTGTATAAAGAAGTTCAGACTTATCTGGAAACGGAAATGCCAGATGAACTTCCGCTTCTCCGTGCGTATACGGATGCGTCTTATCCACTTGTAAAATGCTATAACCTGGAAGGGGCGATCCGAGAAGCCAGACAAGAACGGGTATGGATGAAATCCGGGGCTTATCTGGTGATCCAGCCAACCGAGGCGCTGACTGTAATCGATGTCAATTCCGGAAAATGTCTGAAAAAGAATTCTCATTTTCCGGAGATCAACCGGGAGGCAGCAAGAGAAGCAGTCCGCCAGATCCGGCTCCGCAATATTTCCGGTATCATTATTATTGATTTTATCAACATGAAATCAGCAGAAGAGAAGAAAGAACTTCTTGCGTATCTGCAGCTGGAATTAAAGAAGGACCCAAATCCGGGAAATGTGATTGGAATGACGAAACTGCAGCTGGTGGAAATTACACGAAAGAAAATCCGAAAAACACTGGAGGAAAGTTTACATGGGTAAAAAAGAAGTCAAAACAAATGCAATGCGAATTTTAGACAGAAAGAAAATTTCTTACGAATATCAGACCTATGAATGCGATGAATTCACGGATGGAATTGAAACTGCCGATAAGCTGAATCTGCCTCACGAACAGGTTTACAAGACCATTGTCACAACAGGGAAAAGTGGCGAACATTATGTTTTCGTTCTTCCGATCGAAGCAGAAATTGATTTTAAGAAGGCTGCAAAAGCGGTTGGTGAAAAATCTATTGAAATGCTTCATTTAAAGGAGTTAACACCGCTTACCGGCTATGTGCGTGGTGGATGCACTTCGATCGGAATGAAAAAGCATTTTCCGACGGTCATTGATGCAAGTGCACAGCAGTTTGAGAAAGTCTATGTAAGTGCCGGAAGAATCGGTGCACAACTGACACTTGCACCGGAGGATTTGAGAAAAGCAGCGGATGCTACATTTGCAGATGTAATTCATGCATAGAAAGTTTTCAAAAAAAGAAATTCTATTAGACAAAATGCAAGATTTTCAACAGATTCCAAAAGAAAATCTTGCATTTTTCACGTCAGCGTAATAAAGTAATAACTACATGAGTGTAGAAACATCTGCCCGGTGTTTCTACAGAAAATGCAGGTTTGCCATGTGCAGATCAGAATATATGAATTGAGAGATGGAGGAATACCAACAGATGATTAAGGTAGTGAAATTCGGCGGAAGCTCTCTTGCCGATGCAGTACAGATTAAAAAGGCAGGAAAGATCGTTCTTTCAGAGGAATCAAGACGTTACGTTGTACCGTCTGCTCCGGGAAAGCGTTTTTCCGACGACACCAAGGTAACAGATATGCTGTATCGTTGTTACGGCGCAGCTGTAAAAGAGAAGAAATTTACAGAATTACTCGCTGACATTCAGAAGAGATATCAGGAAATCATTGAAGGGCTTGGGATCACTCTTTCTCTTGACGAAGAATTTGCCACCATCCGTGATAATTTTGCAAAAAAGATCGGAAGAGATTATGCTGCTTCCCGTGGAGAATATTTAAACGGACGTGTAATCGCAACTTATCTTGGATATGAGTTTATCGATGCGGCAGAAGTGATCAAGTTCGATGAAAATGGGAACTTCCTTTCAGAAGAAACTAACCAGGTACTTGCAGACAGACTTTCAAAAGTAGAGCGTGCCGTGATTCCTGGATTCTACGGAGCACGTCCGGACGGAACGATCCAGACATTTTCCCGCGGCGGATCTGATGTAACAGGATCGATCGTTGCAAGAGCCACACATGCTGATATGTATGAGAACTGGACAGACGTATCCGGATTCCTCATTGCAGATCCCCGTATCATTAAGAATCCAAAAGGAATCGAAGCAATTACTTACAAAGAGTTGCGTGAACTTTCTTATATGGGTGCCAGCGTATTACATGAAGATGCAATCTTCCCGGTTCGTAAAGAAGGAATCCCGATCAACATCCGTAATACAAACGCACCGGAAGAAAAGGGTACTCTGATCGTAGAAGGAACCTGCAGAAAGCCGAAGTATACAATTACCGGTATTGCAGGAAAGCGTGGATTTGCTTCTATTACAATTGAAAAAGCAATGATGAACTCAGAAGTCGGATTTGGCCGCAAGGTTCTTGGTGTATTTGAAGATGAAGGAATTTCTTTTGAACATATGCCGTCAGGAATTGATACTATGACTATCTTCGTTCATCAGGATGAATTTGAAGAACATGAGCAGAAAGTGCTTGCGGGCATCCACCGTGCCGTGAATCCGGATGACATCGAACTGGAATCCGATCTTGCACTGATCGCTGTTGTTGGACGTGGAATGCGTCAGACACGCGGTACAGCCGGAAGAATTTTCTCTGCACTGGCACATGCACATGTCAATGTAAAAATGATCGATCAGGGATCCAGCGAGTTAAATATTATCATCGGTGTGAGAGAGCACGACTTTGAAGCAGCAATCAAAGCAATTTATGATATTTTTGTTAACACTCAGCTGTAAATCTTCAATTCGATCCTTAAATATGGTATAGTACAGGTGTTGGGGAAAACTCCCCTGTACAGAATATTCATACAAGAGAGGATACGAAAATGAATATATTATTTTTCCTGAAGCCAAAAGCAGAAGTGGCATTTGTATATGACTACCACACGCTCAGACAGGCAATGGAAATCATGGAGTACCACAAATACTCATCCATTCCGATGATCAACCGGGAAGGTAAATACGTCGGTACAATCACCGAAGGAGACCTGCTCTGGGGACTTAAGAAGCTGAACATCCTGAATCTGAAAGAAGCAGAAGACATTGCAATCACGAAGATTGCAAGAAGAGCAGATTACCGGCCGGTAAGTGCCGATTCCAATATGGAGGATCTGATGGAAAAAGCGATGGATCAGAACTTTGTTCCGGTCATTGATGACCAGCAGAATTTCATAGGAATCATCACAAGAAAAGACATTATCGGATATTGTTACGAAAAAATTAAAAAAATCGCAAATTAGGGGTTGACTTTGTGCGGTATGCCACTGTATAATACAGAGGTATGCCGCACAACGAGGTTATAAGTCCTGATTTGATCAGACACCGTAGTTGGCGAGTAATGATAATAGGAGGTGCCATATGTACGCAATTATAGCAACAGGTGGTAAACAGTACAAAGTAGCCGAAGGCGATATCATTAAAGTAGAAAAGCTTGGTGTGGAAGCCGGACAGTCTTATACTTTTGACCAGGTTCTCGCAGTAAGTGGTGACGAGCTTAAAGTTGGAACACCAGTAGTAGAAGGTGCAACAGTTGAAGCATCTGTAATTGGTGACGGAAAAGCTAAAAAAGTTATCGTTTACAAGTATAAGAGAAAAACAGGTTACCACAAGAAAAACGGACACAGACAGCAGTATACAGCAGTTAAGATCGAAAAGATCAACGCGTAAGAAGCTGGTGGTTATATGATACGAGTAACCATTTATAAAAATGAAAAACATCAATGTGTAGGTTTCAAAGCACATGGTCATGCAGGATTCAGTGAAGAAGGACAGGATATTGTCTGCGCAGCTGTTTCCGTACTTACGATCAATACTTTGAATGCCATTGAGAAATTTGCGGATGACCGTACAAGCCTTGTATCCGATGAATCCAAAGGACTCATTGACTATCGACTTAAAGGTAATCCGACTCGCGAGGCAAAGCTTTTGCTTGACGCGATGGTTCTTGGTCTGGAAGAGATTGCAGAAGATGAGAACTACAGAGAATATATGGATTTGACATACGAGGAGGTGTAACAACCATGATGAAATTAAACCTTCAGTTTTTCGCTCATAAAAAAGGAGTTGGTTCTACAAAGAACGGTCGTGACTCTGAATCTAAGAGACTTGGAGCAAAAAGAGCAGACGGACAGTTTGTAAAAGCTGGTAACATCCTTTACAGACAGCGCGGAACAAAGATTCATCCAGGAATCAATGTAGGTCGCGGTGGTGACGATACATTATTTGCACTGGTTGACGGTGTTGTTCGTTTTGAAAGAAAAGGAAGAGATAAGAAACAGGTTTCTATCTATCCAGTAGCTGAATAAGCAGATTTAACAGAGGCTTCAAACTTTTTTGGTTTGAAGCCTTGTTTTTAGTCATAAATAAGGAGGACATATTATGTTTGCAGACAGAGCAAAAATATATATCCGATCCGGAAAGGGCGGCGACGGTCACGTCAGCTTTCGCAGGGAATTATATGTTCCGAATGGCGGTCCGGACGGAGGCGACGGCGGTCGCGGCGGTGATGTAATCTTTGAAGTGGACAAAGGTCTTAACACACTGGTAGATTTCCGTCACAAAACAAAATATAAAGCACAGGACGGAGAGGAAGGCGGCAAAAAGCGCTGTCATGGTAAGGATGCAAAGGATCTGATCCTGAAAGTTCCTGAAGGGACAGTTATCCGTGAAGCAGAGACCAATAAAGTCATTGCCGATATGTCGGGCGAGAATCAGCGTCAGGTCATCTTAAAAGGTGGTAAGGGCGGTCTTGGAAATATGCATTTTGCAACCTCTACTATGCAGGTTCCGAAGTATGCACAGCCTGGAAAGCCTGCACAGGAACTCTGGGTGAATCTGGAACTTAAGGTGATCGCAGACGTTGGGCTTGTCGGTTTCCCGAATGTTGGTAAATCCACATTCCTTTCCCGTGTAACCAATGCGCAGCCAAAGATTGCAAATTATCATTTCACAACACTCAGCCCGAACCTTGGAGTTGTAGATCTGGAAGGTGCAAAGGGATTTGTTATTGCAGATATTCCGGGACTGATTGAAGGAGCATCAGAAGGTGTCGGACTTGGACATGAATTTTTGCGTCATGTTGAACGTACCAAGATGATGATCCATGTTGTGGATGCGGCAGGTATCGAAGGACGTGATCCGGTTGAAGACATTTACAAGATCAACGCTGAACTGGAAGCATATAACAAAGAAATTTCCATGCGTCCACAGGTCATTGCAGCGAATAAGGTTGACCTGATCTATTCCGAAGATGAAGATCCGATCCAGAGACTGAGAGATGAGTTCGAGCCAAAAGGAATCAAGGTATTCCCGATTTCCGGTGTGACCGGAGAAGGGCTTTCTGATCTTCTTTACTATGTAAATAATGAACTTCAGAAGTTGGATGACAAGCCGATCGTATTTGAACAGGAATATTTCCCGGAAGAAGAGATCATCCACATGGATCTTCCATATACCGTGGAAAAAGAAGACGATATATTTGTAGTAGAGGGACCAAAGATCGAAAAGATGCTTGGTTACACCAATCTGGATTCCGAGAAGGGATTTGCTTTCTTCCAGAAATTCCTGAAAGAAACCGGTATCCTTGAACAGCTTGAAAATGCAGGTGTTCAGGAAGGCGATACTATCCGTATGTACGGTCTTCAGTTTGAATATTACCGTTAGAAAAGAACATAATTTCAGAAAGGAGAAGTTTTATGACTTCCAAACAGAGAGCTTATTTAAAGAGCCTTGCGATGACAATGGATCCGATCCTTCAGATCGGTAAATCCAGCGTAACACCGGAACTTACCGCAGCTGTTGCAGAAGCGCTTGAAGCAAGAGAACTGATCAAGCTTCACGTTCTTCAGAACTGTGGAGATGATCTGCGTGGAATGGCAGAGATCCTTGCAGAGCGTACACGTTCCCAGGTGGTACAGGTTATCGGAAGAAAAATCGTTCTTTATAAAGAGGGAAAAGACGACAAGAAGAAAATCGTTCTTCCTTAATGAGTGGAGTATAGATTATGAGAATCGGTATTATGGGCGGAACATTTGATCCCATCCACAACGGGCATCTGATGCTTGGTGAATATGCATACCAGCAGTTCCATCTGGATGAAGTGTGGTATATGCCAAACGGCAATCCGCCCCATAAATCAAATCCGGAAATACGAAAAGATTTACAGGACCGTGCCGAAATGACACGCCTTGCAATTGAAGAGATCCCGTATTTCCGGCTTTGTACCTATGAAATGGATCGAAAGGAAACTTCGTACTCCTATCAGACAATGGAGTATTTTAAAGAGACTTATCCGCAGGATGAATTTTATTTTATCATCGGTGCGGATTCTCTTTTCAATCTGGAAACCTGGAAATGTCCGGAAAGACTTCTGAAAACAGCGGTCATCCTGGCAGCATATCGGGATGATGCAGGAGCGCCGAAAGAAATGCGCCGTCAGATCACATATTTGAAAGAAAAGTATGCATGTGATATCCGGCTTCTCCGTACCCCTGTGATGCTGGTTTCTTCCAGTGAGATCCGGCAGATGATCCGAGGAGGAGAGACAGAAGATCTTCCGATTCCGAAAAAGGTTGCAGATTATATAGATTTGAACAGATTATATCAGGTGAGTGAACATGACGGAAACAATACTTAAGATGCAGAAAAAAGTAAAACGGTACCTGGATAAAGACCGTTATGATCATACGATCGGTGTGATGCATACGGCAGGCTGCCTTGCCATGCGTTATGGTGCCAATCTGGAGCAGGCTTTGACGGCAGGACTTTTACATGACTGTGCAAAATGTGTGCCGGCAGATGAAAAGATTAAGCTCTGCGAGAAAAATCATATCGAAATTTCCGATGCAGAGTACAAAAATCCGGGACTTCTGCACGCAAAGCTGGGCGCATTTTTTGCCCGGAAAAAATATGAAATAGAAAATGAAGAGATTCTACGATCGATCGAGTCTCATACAACCGGTCGTCCGAATATGTCTCTGCTTGATAAGATCATTTATATCGCAGATTATATTGAGCCTGGAAGAGATGTTGCACCAAATCTTCCGGAAGTACGTGCGCTTGCATTTGTAGATATCGATGCATGTCTTTACCGTATTCTAGAAGATACACTTGCATATCTTGCCGAAAAAGGTGCAACGTTAGATCCTGCGACAGAAGAGACATTTTTATATTATAAGAACCTGAAAAACAGTGATTCCGAAAAGGAGGACAAAAACTGATGCAGACAATCGAGCAGTCAAGAGAGATGGCAAAACTTGCCTGCGAAGCACTCGCTGACAAAAAAGGCGAAGATATCCGTGTAATTGACATTGCAGGAATCTCTGTGCTTGCAGATTATTTTATCATTGCAAACGGAACCAACGAAAGCCAGGTAAGAGCACTGGTTGACAATGTAGAAGAGACACTCGGAAAAGCAGGATATGAAGTCAAACAGCGTGAAGGCTATGGACTCGGAAGCTGGGTGCTTCTTGACTTTGGCGACATTATCGTTCATGTATTTGACAGAGAAAACCGTGTTTTCTATGATCTGGAAAGAATCTGGAGAGACGGAAAACAGGTTGATCCGGAAGAATTATAAAAGAATTCAAAATGAGAATGTGCTTCGGCACATTCTTTTTTTAAATGTAAAAAGCAGGGCATGCGCCCAATGTCATTAAGTTAAGGAAAAATAATTAGATTCTTATATTAGAAATAATATAGGAGTCTTTTTATTTTGTAAAAATAGTTGACAAACAAGATAGAATGTGCGGCCGCTTTCGCTACCGATATATATTAAGGTTGCGAAAGCGGCCCTTGTAATTAAGGAATATCTTGATTGCAAGGAGGATACATTATGAGTCACTATATTGAAAAGGTTACGGTTTCACTAGAAAATCTAATTTCAGAATTGGCAAGAAATCCATCTTTGTTCTTGAAAAATCCAGATACTGATTTTTCAAGAAACCGCAAAATTAATTTTAAGACATGTGTTGGCATTACCATGAATTCCGGCGGTTGCACGCTGAATAAAGAACTCTTGGATTTTTTCGATTTTGATGTGAATGCTCCTACTGTTTCAGCGTATACACAGCAGCGGGCTAAAATTCTACCAGAAGCATTTGAATACTTATTTCATGCGTTTACAGAAGAAAATGCTCAAACAAAAAACTTATATGAGGGATATCAACTTTTGGCTTGCGATGGCAGCAATCTAACTATTGCACCGAATCTAAACGACCCGGAAACTCTTTGGAAATCAAATCAACTTGGTGCAACCGGTAATCACTTACATCTAAATGCCCTGTATGATGTTTTAAACAGAACTTATATTGATGCATTGGTTCAAACTGCCTCTACGTATCAAGAACACAGAGCATGCATTCAAATGATAGAAAGGGTGACATTGGACAAAGTTATATTAATTGCTGATAGAGGATATGAAAACTATAACATTATGTCTCACGCAATAGAAAAAGGCTGGAAATTTTTGATTAGAATAAAAGATGTTCACAGCAATGGCATTGCATCAGGCTTAGAACTTCCACAAACGGCAGTTTTTGATATGGATATCAATCTGATTCTGACACGAAATCAAACTAAGTCAAAGAAACAAGCAGGATATAAATTCATGCCAACAGTACAAACCTTTGATTATCTTCCAATAGGAAGCAAAGAGGATTATCCTATCTCCTTTAGAATTGCAAGGTTTAAAATAGCAGATGATTCCTACGAAACAGTAATTACAAACTTGGACCGTTTTTGCTTTTCGGCAGAAAAACTTAAGGAATTATATCACTTAAGATGGGGCATAGAAACATCATTTCGTGAATTGAAATATGCTATAGGGCTAACTAGTTTTCATGCCAAAAAAGTGGATTACATAAAGCAAGAAATATTTGCAAGATTGGCCTTATATAATTACTGCGAATTAATTACAACATATGTAGTTGAACACACAGAAAATATAAGTAAGAAAAATCAGGTGAACTTTACTATTGCCATTTACATTTGCAGAGAATATCTGCGACGCAAACGGAAACTTCGTCCACCTGATGTGGTTAAACTGATAGAAAAACATATATTACCAATAAGACCTGGGCGTCGAGACCCTCGGAAACCCCTGTTCAACTTCAATACGACGATTTATTTGTTTTATTGAATCTTTTACGTCCAGATTTGATTATCGACAGAAAGACATTTCAGGATATGGCAGAGCCAAATCAGTTTATCAATATGGCTTCAACGTATGTCAGGGGATTTAAAGAGGGCTGGAAAGAAAACGCTTATGAACAGATTATAAATGCCTGTAATACTTCCTGGGGGAAAAAAGTATTTCAGGGTAATCCGACAATGGAAGGAATTATACGTGTACTAAATCAAAACGAAATATCTGTTGAAGAAAGAGTACAACTGATTTCTGATATTGAAAATATGCATACATTTTCAAATTTAATCAGCCGTACAAGGCGTCGGGATATTGGAGAATTTACAATACGTAAGCCTTATACAGTTACAGTTGAATTTACTCCTGAACAGAGAGAGCTACATGATAAAGTATTGGAGGTCGTGCACGAGATTTTCTCTACGATTCATTGTACGGATAATACAAAATTCATGATGACAACGATTCGACGTCAGACAGCTAGCTGCCTGTTTGGATTGGCACCAATGTTGAGAAGTATTCTTTATAGGCATCTGTATGAAATTACAGACAATGATGATGAATCTATTGATCTTTCTGCATTGAATCATGATAAATCACTTTTTTCAATTCAGGAACAAATAGAAGAAATTTTAGAGATTGCTGACGCACTGCCGGATGAGGATCCTAAGTTTGATGCGTTAATGGAGATTGTTAAGAAAAAACAAACGGAAACTAAGAATAAGCTAATGATTTTTAGTAGTTTCCGGCATACGTTGCACTATTTATATAACAAACTAACAGAGCAAGGCTTGAGAGTTGGCTTAATTCATGGAGATGTCATAGATGAAGAAAGACGTGAATTGAGAAAACGTTTTAATCCGAATCAGACACCTTGCGAGGATAAAACGGCCTTGGATATCCTATTGTTTTCGGAAGTTGGATGCGAAGGATTGGACTATCAATTCTGCGATTGTATGGTGAATTATGATCTTCCGTGGAATCCGATGAAAGTGGAACAGAGAATTGGTCGTATTGATCGTAACGGGCAGACCAGTGAAAGTGTTGCTATTTATAATATGGTTACGCCTGGAACAGTAGATGCAGATGTATTGTATGGGATATACCAGAACAGTATAGACATGATCCGTGAAGAGGCTTTATTACCAACAAATGTTCCTGGAGAGTTTAAAAAGATTCAGGAAATCTGTGTACCACTATGGGGGATTATAGTAGATACTTTTGACGATAATGATCTCAGAGCATTAAGAAGAAAGAGAAATATAAGCTGGCTGGCAAAAGAATTTTCTACGGAAGCATATCATGATGTCAGAGCCTTTTTGAATCAAAACTTTAAACTTGAGACGTTAGAGTGGAAAGATTTAGTCTTGAATATGGATGCATTCTTCCTGAGCCAGAAACAGTTGTCTTGGATGGAAGCACTAATGTCAAGAATTGAAAGCTACTGTATAAAAAGGGCTACCTACGACAGTCATTATATTGATGTTTCTCAGATACCTTTTGTAAGAACTGTAAGTCAGGAACAAATTTGTGCCCGTGATGAACATGGAAAATTACAGGTTTATTTGAACAATCCAGACATTGCAAAGTATCGAATAGAAAGTACATTTATAAAAAATGAGAGTATCCGGAGCTTTTATAGGCGTGCCCTCGAAATACCGGAATACAATATTGAACAGGAAACGATTGAAAACATACTTCCTAAATATGAAAGTGCAAATGTAAAATTTAAAACGAAGGATCCAATAACAGAAAATATTGACGATCTGAAAGTTATTAAGGATGCTATTTATACAAATACATCTATTTTGGAACGGATAAAAGATAAATACATCGTTACAGACGGTAAGAACTGGTACCGGCCCGAGGAGATGTATCTTCGTTCCAATGACACAAGAAGCGGCTATGCATTAGTTAAGGGTATTGTAAGAATCAAATATCTTGCAGATACTTATTTCGATGGAACGATAAGGAGTCTGAAATTAGATGAAGACTTCTTTAAAAAGATTGGATGCAATGCAGGAATTCGTATGATACCTGCTTCAAGGGACGAATATTTACGTGCTATGGATATTGATGATTATAATGTGATTTACTCTTTGGGAAGACCAGAAGTTACAATCATAAGTGATGTAAATGATGCAGATTATCAAATTACTTCAGGTGAAGTATTTAATTTGGAAAGAAATCACCTTAATAATATAGAGTCAGGAATTACTGGTGAGATTAAAGAAATTCATGAAAGTACGGATTACGTAAATCCATATGCAGTAGGTGATTATGATGACGGAAATTTATCCTTTGCAAAATCGCTCAGTGCAAATAAATACGGGAAAAGATTAGAGGAGTTAGAAAATTATATACCAAAGCCATATTCATACAGAGTAGATATTTCAGCAGATGGTGCGACAGAAACATATTATATCGGTGCATCAGATGTTATTTTGAAAGATGGTAAAAAGGTAATTTCAGCTAATAGTGATTTGGGATATGAGCTGATCAATTATCAGACCATAAAGATTCATAAAGATGGAAAAGAATATGGCATTAAATTATCCAGACAATTTGATATTGATCAGGCGTCTTTATATGGATATGTGAATTTACGAACGGATGAGGATGTAATATTTCAAAGTGGTATTACGGATCCATTTCTGGTACGTGTGCTTAATATACGTAAAAAACAGCATAACCTTACAGATATTTTTGTAACCATTCAGGAAAATCAGAATAAGATTGTTAATACAGATTTTAATAAGAATATTATCGTACAGGGATGTGCAGGATCAGGAAAAACAATGGTTTTACTGCATAGACTTTCGGCACTAAAATATAGGCAACGGTATTTTGACTTTTCACAGAATGCTTTGATTTTGACACCAAACGAACAATTCAGCTTACATATTAAAGGACTTGCAGAAGGTTTGCAAATAGGATCTGTACATAGAATATCTGTTGAGCAATACTATTTAGATATGCTTTTACAGTATGATTCTGCATTTAAACCGGAAAACAAAATTGTTTCTGAAATGCAGGTACGTCAGGATTATGTGGATTACATTTATTCTGATCAATTTAAGAATGATTTTGAACGTGCATATAACGATATTCTGGAAAAGCGTAATGGATTAGTAGACATTCTGATTCAACTGCAGGAGGCGATGAATCAGGAAAAGAAAACTATTTCCTGGACTGAAGAGAGCAGATTTACAATCCAGATGAAATATAGTGTAGATGCGTTGAATGATCTGTTAAGAAAAAAAGAACAAGATTTTGCATCTGCCCAAGATAAAATTACAAAAGCAGAAGAACGTAGGGCATTTCTGGAAGATCGAATTCCGGCTTCAGAACAGTTTGCAAAGAGCATTGTACAAGAATCTTTGCCAAGAGTTAATACCAAGATTGGTGAATACGTGTTGGAAAAGCAACAGGAGATTGAAGCACTTAATAAGAAAATTCAGGAGTTACAGGAAGAATATGCCCGTATTCAAGGTGCATTGATTATTTTTGGAAAACGGGCAAAGCTGGAAAAACTGGATGCAGATATTGAAGAAGTCAAAGCCAAGGTAATTCCTTTACAGACGCAATTGGATGAACAAAAGAAGATTTTGTCCATGAGACAGGATGGAAAGGAAGATGATGAAATCCTTGCATGGATGAAACAAGTCTCAGTATACATTAAGAAAGTACAGGATGAAGTACGATTATGCAGTAATGCAAAAGAAGAATATAGTCGTTTTTTCAATGAGTTGAGTGAATCTGATGATAATATTAAAGCAGCCTACGAAGGATATCATCGTGTTGAAGCAGAACAATATTCGGAAGAGATAAAAAAGACAATTCAATATCTGTACGAACAATTAGAAAAATATTCTTTAGTGAATATATATCAGCAAATATATGATGAATCCGTACAGGTGTTCAAAGAGAAGAATGGTGTTAAAAGCATCACAGGAAAATGTCATAGATATAAGGTTTTTGTCGTAAGTGCAGCGATGCATCGGAATGAAAAGTATATTGCGTATACCAGAGCGTTATCGGAATTGATTGTGGTAGTGGATGAAAAGTTGATGAATAACAATTCAGCGAAAAAAGTAAAGGAAAATATTGAACATAATAAAAAAGCAGGTATACATTCAGCCAAAATGCCAGGTACTTTAAAATGGGAAAAAACTAAACAACCTAAAGCATATACACTGGAAAAAACCATTGATAATGACGTAATAACATATCATTTTACTGAAAACACTAAATCTATCATCAAAAATGAATTTGCAAATACAGATTCTATTTTACCATCTTCTATTGCATCTTCACCGTTAACTAATATTAAAAAAAATATTTATGCCCATTGCGTTTATATAGAAAATTCAATCTGCTATAATATTAATTGTAAAGAAAATATGGGAAAAAAATGTAATAAAGAAGGTAATTGCGATTATTATATATCACTCCCTGTTCCTCCTGATGAAGAGGAACTAATAGCAGAAGATATAGATAACGCCAAAAAGTATCTTGCTAAATATTCATGATACTTTGTACATTTCAAAAAATAAATTAACTTATGAGGGAATAAATATGCAAACAAACGATCGACAAATTACAGATTTAATGAAATCAATCGACAACGGTACTACTCAATTACCAGATTTTCAGCGTGGTTGGGTATGGGATGACAACAGAATCCGTGCACTAATAGCCAGTATCACAAACAATTTTCCAGTCGGAGCCGCAATGTTTCTGGAATATGGGAATACGAATATTCGTTTTAAATATCGAGTAATAGAAGGTTCGCCGGCTAAAGATATTGCCCCATCCGAATTAATTCTTGATGGTCAGCAGCGTCTTACATCTATTTATTCGTCATTATATAATCCTAATCCCGTTCATACCAGAACGGATAAAGGTAAAGATATAAAGAGGTTTTACTATATCGATATTGAAAAAGCATTAGACTCTGCTACCGATAGAGTAGATGCTATCATTTCAATACCAGAGACAAGACTTATAACATCGAATTTTGGAAGAGATATCGAATTAGATTTATCTACCCCTGATAAGGAATATGAACACAAGCTGTTTCCTTTAAATATTATCCTTGATAACTCTAAAACCTTTATCTGGATGCAAAGCTACATGACTTACCATAATAATGATGCAACAATTGTACAAGAATGGATGAACTTTCAAGGCAATATTATTATGCCTGTATTTCAGTATAAAATTCCTGTCATTTTATTGGATAAAAATACTCCAAAAGAAGCTGTTTGCCAGGTGTTTGAAAATGTAAATACCGGTGGTGTTTCTCTTACAGTATTTGAACTCATTACTGCAGTATTCGCAATGGATGATTTTGAGCTTAGAAAAGACTGGGAGCAGCGAAAAAATGCATACTTTAATGGAGATTTATTATCAATTATTTCTGCTACGGATTTTTTAACTGCATGTACTCTACTTTCTACTTATCAAAAAGGTGGCACTGTAAGCTGTAAGAAAAAAGATGTTTTAAATCTTACATTAGACGAATATCAAAAGTATGCTGATGATTTAACAAACGGATTTGTAGAAGCTGAAAAAATTCTTCAGGAAGAACGAATCTTTTCCAGTAAAGATTTGCCATATTCAACACAGTTTATTCCACTTGCTGTATTATGTACAATCCTTTCTAAAAATAACCAGATTAAAACAACAACTATCAAGAATAAAATAAAACAATGGTACTGGTGCGGAGTATTTGGTGAAATGTATGGCAGTGCAAATGAAACACGATATGTTTTAGACGTTGTAGGTGTTATGGATTGGATTTCAGACGATACCAAAGTACCAAAAACTGTTCAGGATTCCTATTTTAATCCTACAAGATTGCTATCATTACAGTCCAGATTATCCGCTGCTTATAAAGGGATTATGGCATTGATATTAAAAAATCATTGCCAGGATTTTATTTCTGGAAGAGAAATGGATTTTTCTGTTTATAAGGCAGAAAATATTGATATTCATCATATATTTCCAAAAGATTACTGTGAAAAGCAGAAATATGATAAAGCAAAATGGAATTCGGTAATCAACAAAACGCCTATTACTTACTCTACCAATCGAGAAATTGGGGGTGTTGCACCAAGCGTATATCTTACAAAAATTGAAAATAAAGGACAAGTTTCTTCTGATATATTAGACACTTATTTGACAACTCATTGGATTGATGTGGTTTCTTGTAGAAATGATAATTTTCAAGAACATATTATTAAACGTGCAAAGATGTTATTAAATGCAATTGAAAAAGCTACAGGAAAATCGATTTCTGGAAGAGATAGTGAAGATGTTGTAAATGCATTTGGCGGAAAATTAAGTTAAACACTATTAGGGAATATTTTTGTAATCTATTAAAAGGTCTGAATCAGAAAAAGAGAGGTATTTCGAATCAATGTACCATTGGATGAAAATTATTCTTACGATTATTGTTCAAATACCAAAGCAGTAAGTACAACTTTGGAGATTAAAGATGCAATTTTGGAACAAAAGATGAGTCAGAGATTATTCAGTTGATAAAAAAAATCCATTTATCAAACAAAGCGAACTTCAGAAAAAACTGGCATTTCATTAGGAACAATAAAAAATAACATTGTGGATAAATTTAACAATTTCCATCTAGGAGTAACACTCAAATGACTAACGATAAAATCCAACAACTAACCCAAGGTCTACAAACTGCCTTCATTGACCAGGCAATTACTTCCAACCTGGCCTATAAGCCACAGTTTGTATCCAACAATTATAAAGAAGGACGAAAAGTAATCTCATCCATCGAAGATGAGCTTTTGTCATGCAATGAATTTTACATCAGTGTAGCTTTTATCACTCAGGGCGGAATCACACCCCTTCTCCAGACTTTACGAGAACTGGAGCAGCGTGGAATCCCAGGTAAAATTCTTACAACCGATTATCTGACATTTAGTGAACCGAAAGCACTCAGGATGTTGGCAAATTTTAAAAATATCGAACTTAAAATGTTCATGTCAGAAGGTTCCAAAGATGGGTTCCATACCAAGGGATACATTTTCAAAAAAGAGAATATCTATCAGATTATTGTTGGAAGTTCCAATATGACGCTTACTGCACTTACAACGAACCGGGAATGGAATACGAAGATCGTAGCAACAGAAGATGGTGAATATACACATACTATATTGGATGAATTTAATCAACTTTGGAACACTGATCAGGCTTTACCTTATGAAGAGTTTATCGATGCATATAGTACGCTTTATACAAAAAATAAAATCATTCAGAAGCAAAAAAAAATTGCACGGCAGTCAGAAGTTCCTTCATTGGAGATTTATCGGCTTCAGCCAAATTCAATGCAGGTTGGATTTATCAATAATCTACGAAAAATTTATGAGGCAGGAGAGGACAGAGCCTTACTGATTTCGGCGACTGGTACTGGAAAAACATACGCCTCTGCATTTGCAACGCGTGAATTAGGCTTTAAACGTGTTCTCTTTTTGGTACATCGGAATCAAATTGCAAAGCAGGCAATGAAATCCTATCGTAAGGTATTTAATGGAACAGTATCTATGGGAATGGTTACTGGGAAACAGCAGGATTATGATGCAGATTTTGTTTTCGGAACCATCCAGACAATTAGCAAAGAAGAAACTTTGAAACACTATGAGCGGGATCACTGGGACTTGATTATTATTGACGAAGCTCATCACAGTTCTGCTGCCAGTTACAAACGCATCATGGACTATTTTATCCCTCGTCTCTGGCTTGGAATGACTGCCACACCGGACAAACGAGATGACAATCTGGAAGGAAGAAATATTTATGAGATTTTCAATCATCAGATTGCTTATGAAATCCGTTTGCAAAATGCGATGGAAGAGGATTTACTTTGTCCTTTTCACTATTTTGGAATTACGGATCTGGAAATTATCAGTGACTGTGGAAAATCATCAGAAGAAAAGATGGAAAACTTCCGTTATTTAACTTCGGATACCAGAGTCTTAAATGTTATGAAACAGGCCGAGTTTTTCGGATACAGTGGAGAACGTGTCAAAGGACTTATTTTCTGTAGTCGCATTGATGAAGCAAAAGAATTATCCGTCAAATTCAACGAAAAGGGGTGGCGGACGATTGTTCTCAGCGGAAGCGACTCAGAATCAATGCGTGAAGACGCAATTGAACGCCTTACGGGAGATGACAGCAAAGATGCATTAGACTATATCATTTCTGTTGATATATTTTCTGAAGGTGTAGACGCACCGGAGATCAATCAGGTTATCATGTTGCGTCCAACAGAATCACCAATTGTATTTATCCAGCAGTTAGGACGTGGTCTTCGAAAAGCGGAAGGAAAAGAATACGTGGTCGTACTGGATTTTATTGGAAATTACCGAAATAATTTTATGATTCCAATTGCCCTGTCCGGCGATCGCAGTTACAATAAGGATAATATCCGCCGTTACATAACAGAAGGCGGCAGAGTAATTCCCGGTGCAAGCACGATCCATTTTGACGAGATTTCCAGAAAACGAATTTTCCAGGCGATTGATAATGCAAATTTCAGCGATATTAAGCTGATCCGCGAAAACTATACGAATCTGAAAAATAAACTTGGACATATCCCGGCACTTGCTGATTTTGACAAATATGGTGAAATGGATGTTTTGAGGATTTTTGACAATAACAGTCTAGGATCGTATTATAAATTTCTCGTAAAATATGAGAAAGAATACAAAATCCGTTTATCTGCTGACGAAGAAAAAGTAATCGAGTTTGTTTCAAAGAAACTGGCAAGTGGTAAGCGAATCCACGAACTGGAATTGCTGAAACGTTCATTGAAATATCATCACGGTCTGCTTGGCCTTTTGCAGGAGTCACTTTCCGAAAATTATCAGCAGTCCATGGATGAGAATTGTGCTGAGAATATCATAAACATGATGACTAATCATTTCCCGACAAACGCTGCGCAAAAGACTTATGCAAACTGTGTTTTCCTAGAAAAAGAAGAGGATGACTATGCCGTTTCAAAGACTTTCGAAGCAATGCTGCAAAGCCCAGATTTCTATCATATTTTAGAGGAATTAGTAGACTTTGGTATTTCGCGGTACCATGCAAACTACTGCAATCGCTATCAGAATACAGACCTGGTATTATATCAGAAATACACATATGAAGATGTCTGCCGACTGCTGAACTGGGAAAGAAATGAAGTCCCTCTCAACATAGGTGGTTATAAGTTCGATAAGAAAACAAAGACTTTTCCGATTTTTATCAATTATGATAAGCAGGATGATATCAGTGACACTACCAAATATGAAGATCATTTTGTAGGTTATAACCGTTTGATTGCTATTTCCAAAAGTGGAAGAACTCTTGATTCAGAAGATGTACAGAATTTTCTGCATGCGAAAGAACGTGGCATTGATGTTCAGCTTTTTGTGCGAAAAAATAAAGATGATAAGATTTCCAAAGAATTTTATTATCTTGGACGCGTGAATGCGACCGGGCAGGTAAAGGAATTCGTTATGCCGAATACGGATAAGACAGCAGTGGAGATCGAATGGGTTCTGGATACACCGGTGAGAGAAGATATTTATGAATATATTGTAAATGGATAAACGAGGAGGGACTATTTATGACATTACAAGAAGTTGTTGCAAGATTTAATACAACCCCATTTCTATTTGCCGGATCAGGTATTACAAGAAGGTATTATGGTTTGCCAGATTGGGTTGGTTTACTTACCCATTTTGCTGAAAAAGTAAAAAATGATCAATTCGCATTTCGTTATTATGAAAGTAAAGTATCAGAACTAGAAGATTCAGATAAATTACCTACTATTGCTAGTTATATCGAAAAAGATTTTAATGAAGCGTGGTTTAATAATTTACCAGGAATTAGATCTGAATCAGAAAATGTTCAAAGATCTATTGCTGAAGGAGTTTCTCCATTTAAAGCTGAAATTGCTGAATATATAAATTCTATATCGGTAGTAAAAAATGAATATCAGGAAGAAGTAAAAAAGCTTCAAAATATTGCTAAAAATAATATTTCTGGCGTAATTACAACTAATTATGATTGCTTTTTTGAAATTTTATTTGATGGTTATAAAACATTTATTGGACAAGATGAACTCGTTTTTTCTCAATTGCAGGGAGTAGCAGAAATATATAAAATTCACGGTTCTGTACGATCCCCTTTGTCTATTGTTATTAATAAAAATGATTATCATACATTTCGGGAAAAAGGGAAATACCTTGCAGCAAAACTTATGACTATTTTTATGGAATACCCAATTGTATTCATCGGATATTCAATTTCAGATTCCGATATACAAGAAATTCTCGGAGATGTAGTAGAGTGTTTACCACCAGAAAAAGTAAATTCCCTACAGAAAAGATTTATATTCATTGACTATCAAAAAGATACTAATGACTGTGAAGTTTCTTCTCATTCATTAGTAATAAACGGAAAATTAATTGAAATGACTAAAATCATTCTTTCTGACTTTGGAATTTTATATGATGCTTTATCCGCAAAAAAAGCTGCACTTCCAGTTAAGTTACTTAGACGCTTTAAAGATGAATTATATTCTTTTGCATTAACTCAACAGCCTGGACCAACTATGCAAGTTGCAGCACTCGATGATGGTCGTATTGATGAAAATATGCTAGCATTAAGTATCGGATTAGCTTCAATAGGTGTATATGGATTAGCAAGAGCAGTAAATTCAGAACAGTGGTATCGCAATATTATTTTACATGATTCTATGTATTCATGCGATAAATTGTTAGAATATGTTTATCCAGAATTAGCAAAACAAAACTCATGGAAACTTCCAGTATGGTATTATATTGCAAATTCAGACTATAAAAGTAGCTTGGCCGAAAGCAAAGCGCCGCATTCATACAATGATATCGTTTCAGAAGATTCCATCAAGCGAAATCGGACTGCTATCGCAGGTCGCACTGCAATGGAAATATGGACACAAGAAAAAACAAACGTCTTCAAAGCGATAAGGCTACTGGGATTTCTGCCGGAAGACAAAATCGATGTAGAACAATATCAACAAATATTAGAAACAATATTTAAAGAAAATGCCAATATTCTTAGTTCATCTAATACCTCTGATAGAAGTAGTCTTAAACGAATGATTAGAATATATGATTTTCTTCTTTATAGACAAAAAAAGACCCCGTGATTCAAGCATCTGCAAGCAGACACCATCACGGAGACTCGGGCAGCGCGGATACAGGCTATGCGACGACTGTAAACAGACACCAACACAAAAGCACTATAAACCTACGGTCATTATAACATGAAAAGAAAAATTGTCAATAATTGAACCATTTAAAATTATATGAATTTTTACCCAAAACAGGAGATAACTACCATGAAAACAATCAGAGTCGTTGCAGCAATCATTCTTGCTGACAATAAAATATTTGCAACCCAGCGAGGTTATGGAGAATTTAAAGACGGCTGGGAATTCCCCGGTGGAAAGATCGAACCAGATGAAACGCCAGAACATGCCATCATAAGAGAAATTAAAGAGGAATTAGATACAAAAATCGAAGTCATTCAGTTACTTGACACCGTAGAATATGACTATCCAAAATTCCACCTATCAATGGATTGTTTTATCTGTAATGTAAAATCCGGCGATCTGATTCTAAAAGAGCATGAAGCTGCCAAATGGCTCACCAAAGAGACTCTTTACAGCGTAGACTGGCTTCCGGCAGATCAGGCGCTGATTGGAAAGATTGAAAAATATTTAGAGGAGCATGCTTAATTATGCCATTGCAAATCGTCAGAAATGATATCACCAAAATGCCCGTAGACGCCATCGTCAATGCCGCGAATTCTTCCCTGCTCGGCGGCGGTGGAGTGGATGGCTGCATTCACCGTGCAGCAGGGCCCAAGCTTTTAGCGGAATGCCACACTTTGGGTGGCTGTCAGACCGGAGATGCAAAGATTACAAACGCCTATGATCTGCCTTGCAATTATGTCATTCACGCAGTAGGTCCTATATGGAGAGGCGGACAGTTTCATGAGCGGGAGCTGCTTACTTCCTGCTATGAAAATTCCTTAGCACTTGCAAAAGAAAAACATTGTGAAACCATAGCATTTCCACTGATTTCTTCCGGAATTTACGGCTATCCGAAAGCTCAGGCGCTGAAGGTTGCAATCGACGCGATCAGCGCATTTCTTATGGAAAATGATATGACGGTATACATCGTTATTTTTGATAAAGCAGCTTATCGGATCAGCAGCAAACTGTTTTCTGATATTGCATCTTATATCGATGATCATTATGTAGAAACACACATTAACAAAACATCCGAAGTAATGAGGCGCCAGAAGCAGTTCTGGGAAATGGATCTCTGTGAAAGCATATCTTTACCAGAGCCATCAAATGTACCGTTAAGTAAGGCTGCAACTTTGGAAGATGCCTTGCAGCAAATGGATGAAAGCTTTTCTGAAATGCTGCTTCGGAAGATTGATGAAAGTGGAATGACCGATTCTCAGTGTTATAAGAAAGCCAATATTGACCGGAAATTATTTTCCAAGATTAAAAATGACAAGTACTACAAACCATCCAAACCGACCGTTCTTGCATTTGCGCTGGCACTTGAGCTTCCGCTTCCGGAAATTCAGGATATGCTGATGAAAGCAGGATTTGCCCTGTCTCATTCCAGCAAATTTGACGTAATCGTTGAATATTTTATCTTGAAGCAAAATTATAGTATTTACGAAATCAATGAAGCACTCTTTGCCTTTGATCAAAGTCTGATTGGAGGCTAAGAAGAAAATAGTTTGGCAATTTGGCACATAGCGTTGTTCACCTGATATGATTCTGTAGAAATTTTCTGATCCATAAAAAAGTGTCGCTTTTCATGCGACCATTTCCCCTGAAAATGGCAGTATCCTATAGTTACAAGCAAAATAAACCATTACTTAGGAGGAAATTTAGTATGAGAAAAAATCTGACAGAAGTTGTATTTATTTTAGATCGCAGCGGATCCATGAGCGGACTGGAAAAGGACACCATAGGCGGCTTCAATTCTATGATTGAAAAGCAGAAAAGAGAGGCAGGGCAGGCGCTGATTTCTACCGTGCTTTTTAACAATAACAGTAAAGTCCTTTATGACAGAGTAGAGGTGCAGAAGATTCCCTCTATGACAGAAGACGATTATTCTGTGTACGGCTGTACGGCTCTCCTGGATGCGATCGGCGGTGCTATCCATCACATTGGAAATGTCCACAAATATGCGCGCACGGAAGATGTACCAGAGCATACCGTTTTTATCATCATGACTGATGGAATGGAAAATGCAAGCCACATTTATCGCATTGAAAAAGTAAAGCAGATGATCGAACGACAAAAAGAAAAATATGGATGGGAATTTCTCTTTCTTGGCGCAAATATTGATGCGATTGAAACAGCCAGTCATTTTGGAATTGACGCAGATAAAGCTGCCAATTATCAATGTGACTGCGAAGGAACTGCATTGAATTATGAAGTATTAAATGATGCCATATCTGCTGTTCGGTGCAATGCAGCGCTTGATTCTAGTTGGAAAAAACGGATTGATAAAGATTACAAAAAACGCGGACAACATAGCCGCGTAGATTGATGAAACACACAAAGAGCAGAGGATGAACTTTCCAAAGTTCTTTCCCTGCTCTTTCCATTCATTTATTCCATCACTTCCCCGATCACCTTCATCATCTCATCCACCCGGAACGGTTTCATAATAAACCCATCCATCCCGGCATCCAGCGCATGTTTCCGGTCTTCCTCAAATGCATTTGCAGTCATGGCAATGATTGGAATCTGTGCCTTCTTCACATCTGCAAGCTGACGGATTTTCTGTGTCGCTTCGTATCCATTCATCCGTGGCATCTGTACATCCATCAGGATAAACTGATATGTGCCTGCTTCCTTATCTTGAATTTCTTCCACACAGGCGCATCCATCCGGAACCCAGTTCACAAGAATTCCTTTATTTTTCAAAACTTCCATGGCAATTTCTGCATTTAATTCATTATCTTCCACTAAAAGTACATGCATTCCGTCAAGACCTATTTTGTATTCCTTTGCTTTATCTGATTGATGAAGCTGATTTTCCGTTGCAATCCGAAGGGGAAGTGAAATCTGTATTTTGGTTCCCTGACCGGAATTACTTTGGATTATCACATCACCATGCATCAGATCTACCAGTTTCTTCACAATCGCAAGTCCAAGCCCTGTTCCTTCAGTCTTGCTCTCGGTAGAAGTTCGCTCTCTTTCAAATGCCTCAAACGCATGTTTCTGAAATTCTTCAGTCATACCGATTCCGGTATCCTTTATCGTGAATTTGTATTCGGCAAATCCAGGTGCGATCATTCTCTGGACGCAGCTAAATGTGATCGTTCCTCCCGCTGGGGTAAATTTAACTGCATTATTCAGTACATTTACCAGAACCTGCTGCAGTTTTGTCGCATCACACCATACCAGTGGATTCTCTATTTGATCCTCAACTTTGAAATCAATCATTCCCTTTTGGATGCTGTATTCGAGCATCATTTTCAGATTTTCTTCCATTTGCTTCAGGTCAGTTACCATCTCCACAATTTCTGCCTTTCCACTTTCGATTTTAGACAGATCCAACACATCATTGATGATCTTCAGAAGGATCTCACCAGATGCCTGAATTTTGGAAATTGCATTTTTTACAATTTCTTCATCATCCGGATGTTCTGCAATGATATCAGAAAATCCAATGATCGCATTCATCGGGGTACGGATATCATGGGACATATTTGCAAGGAAAGCATTCTTTACCTCACCGGCTACTTTCGCTTTCCGTGTCGATTCTTTTTCCAGTTCCAATGCTTTGGACAGTCTTTTCCGGTGTTCAAACTCCATCTGATCTTGCTGGTGCTCCACCATGAACAGGTAGGAGAGCAGTGCTCCGATTACCAGGCAGTACGGTTGGAACGGATACGCCCCATAAAGTGGAATGATATAGGTATTTGCCAGAATTCCGATCAGTGGGACTGCTGAAAACAGTGCCGATTTTATGAGATATCTGACACCCTTTGTATTGTTCATGAATAAAATGAAGAATGTCTGTGCAAATGTATAAACGTAATAAAACAGATTGAGTACGGCAAACACTCCGAAAAATGTACCGCGTATATAGGTCCGGTTCCGTGAAAATCTCCAGACAATTCCCGTCGGAACTGAGAGAAGCACCATCAGAATCAGGAGAATGAACGGAATCATTTCCGCAAATCTTTGCTTCTTTGAACGGTTAATCCCCATATAACTCTGCATAAACAAATGCCACACATATGGCATGATTACATAAACCAGATAAAAGAAAAACACAACCAGCTTAAACTGCAAAAGGTTTCCTGACTTACCTAAGAGTTCTTTCATAAACAATGCATCCATTAACACATAAAGCTCTACCATGCCAATAAAGATCATCGTATATTTTTTACTCGGGCTCCATGTAATATAATACCGGATCCTTAAAAAGATGATCGTCAGTATTATCATCATAAATATTGCGTTGCTCAAATAAATACTACTCATTTTCCAGTCCCTTTTTCTTTCGTTTTGTCTCATTATTTCTTTCATTATTGTATACTTTTTCTATGCGTTTCGCAATCCATATGTTATACTATTGAGTAAAGGTATCTCAAGGAGGATTTTACAAATGAAAATAGCAGTAACATACGAAGGCGGATCTATTTTCCAGCACTTCGGAAAGACAGAAACTTTTAAAATGTATGAGGTAGAAGACGGAAAGATCACTTCCATGCAGATTGTTCATGCTGGTGGCGCCGGACACAGTGCGCTTGCAGGATTCCTTTCTGAGCAGAGTGCAAATGTTCTGATCTGTGGCGGTATCGGAGAAGGTGCACAAGAAGCGCTGAAAGAAGCCGGTATCAAAGTTATATCCGGTGCAGCAGGAGAAGTAGATGCGGCAGTGAATGCCTATCTTGCAGGAGAACTGGAATCTGCAGGTACAAATTGTGACCATCACCACGAAGAAGGTCATTCCTGCTGTGGACAGCATGAAGAAACAGCAACAGAAGAAGCTTCTGCTGAAGAAGAACATTCCTGTGGCGGACACTGCAGTGGATGCAGCGGATGTGGTGGCGCACATGTGCCGGATTTTGAAGGTCCGAATGTCGGAAAGACCTGCCGTACCCATTACAGAGGTACCTTTGATGATGGTACCCAGTTTGATTCTTCCTATGACCGCGGAGAGCCATTGGAATTTGTATGCGGAGCCGGACAGATGATCCATGGTTACGATAAAGCCGTTGCAACAATGGAAGTAGGACAGACCATCAACATCCATCTGATGCCGGAAGAAGCTTACGGCATGCCGGATCCACGCGCCATTTTCACGCTGGAAATCGCACAACTTCCTGGATCAGAAGATCTGGAAGTCGGTGCACGTGCATATCTGACCAACCAGTATGGACAGCCATTCCCGGTAACCGTAACCGAAAAGACAGAAACCAACATCACATTTGATGCCAACCATGAGATGGCTGGAAAAGAACTGAACTTCCAGATCGAACTGGTAGAAGTAAAATAGTAAATATGAAAAGTGATTTAAGCGCCCCTTTTATTTCGTCATAAAGGAGGCGCTTAAATACTAAGATTATATTTTTGGAAATCGATAATTTAGACAACGGAAGGGAGATTTGCCCGTGCTAGATTCAGAATTAAAAACATATCCATGGAATCCAACTGTAAAAAAGAAAGCCCGCCGCGTGTTCATGCTGAGATGGTTGATCGTCATCCTGGCTGCCGCTGCAATCTTTTTTCTGACCTATCAGAAACTCACTACCAATGTCTGGGGACTTACGGCTTTCCTTTGCCAGCTTCTTGCCGTTATCGAACTTGCTTTCGGGCTCCAGTTTGTAGAAGCCGGATGGAGCAGAAAGATATCGAGTAGAATGCCACTGGACGAACACTATGAGTATGCGCTTTATATGTATCATATACAATCTGTCCGCGATCTTGCTACGAATAACCGCATGCTGCTCCTGATTGCAAGCCTTGAAATCCAGCTTGGGAAATACGATCATGCTACACAGACAATTACACAGATTTCTGTTGGGAAATGCACACCGGTCCAGTTAAAACAGTTGTATTATATGCAGATCTTACTGGCAGCAGAAGTGGGAGATACTAATATAAAAAATCAGTTTTTAACCCGTTATACAGGAATTCCTGACACAAACGGTGAATATCCATCTGAAGCAGAACTTACCACCTGGATTGAAGCAGAAGAAATGGACAGACTTATTTCTGCATTAAAAAAATTCACTCCGACAAGAAAAGAGCATATCCTGCGTACTTGTCTGATTACAATCGTTCTGGCATACAGTACCTTTTTCTACGGTGCATGGTATGGTATCAATAAAAGCGCAGGATATGCAATCCGCTATTATTTTGCTGAAATATCCGTCATCTGCGTTTCCGTCACCTTGTCCTGCCTGCTGATCTGGGGCATGATCTGTCTGTATAAAAAGCAAAAAAGTCTCCTTAATAGGAAAGCAGCCAGACGAATAATTGCCGTTTCTTATGCCGCACTGACTCTTTTCTTACTTTCTCTGATTGGTTACAGCTTTTTAATTGTGAATTTTGGCGTAGAAGGAACGGAAACCGTAACCGGTCAAGATCAGCATTATATTTATCTTTCCGTACAGCCTGATTACGGCATCGCTACACAGTACCGAACTGATAACCTGATTTATATGCAAAAAACGGGTTTGTTTTTGCCGAATACAGACACTTTAACAGAATCCTCTGTACCGGATTCTGACCCGAATGATTCGGAAACACAAGATAGTAGTACCACTGATTCTACCGAAAATTCTCCGGCACAGGAATCCCAGAAAGCTTCACCTCTTCAGGACGAAATGCGTGCTGTGTATCAATATATCCAGCAACAGAATCCCCTTCCGGATATGAATTTCACTTACACGGCAAATGCAAGGGGAGAAAATTACGCGATCCTCTCTGAGACAACAGAAGAGAAAGATGGCACAACAGTAAATGTCAATTACTGTCTGTATGATAACGGTTCTAAGACAGATGAAAATAATAATACTTTCGAAGAATTGGTTCTGGAAAAGGTGTATCCGGATGGTGGATATGAGACAGAACTGGTTGATTTCTATCTGGTAAATCCGGAGACTTTGGAAGTTATAGATGAGCAGAAATCAAGCTGGTAATTCTATTTATCCTATTAAAAAATACTTATCAAATGATAAAAGCATCCGAAGATTACCGGTCTGCTCATAAAGCGTCTTTCCGGCATCTGTAAGCGCAATTTTCTTTGCGCCTCGCAAAAAGAGTGATACCTGTAATTCTTCCTCCAGCATCTTCATCTCCTGATTATTTAAAAATGAAAATATATTATCCATATGATTTTTATTGAATTATCATATAAAAACAATAATTTACATATATATTACATCATGTTAGAATTAAAAAGCAAGAAAAATAAAAAGGAATGAATTTACAAATGAAACGAGTCGATTTTGAAAATGGAACGATAACCAGTAATATCCTTGGAGCATCGCTCCCGATGCTGGTTGCCCAGATTTTAAGTTTACTTTATAACATTGTAGACCGGATTTATATTGCACGTATCCCGCACATCGGAACTGCAGCACTTGGTGCAGTCGGTCTTTGTTTCCCGGTAATTGTCATCATTACCGCATTCAGCAATCTATTAGGAAGCGGCGGTGCACCATTATTTTCGATTGAGCGCGGCAAAAATGAACCACAGGAAGCGAAAAAAATTATGAATATTTCTTTTTCCATGGTCTGTATCTGTGCCATTGTACTCATGGTAATTGGCTTTTTATTTGCCCGCCCGGTCCTGGTACTGTTTGGTGCCTCAAAAGACGCTCTGATCTATGCATATCCGTACCTGATGCTTTACCTGATCGGAACTCTGCCTTCTATGATTGCAACCGGTATGAACCCGTTTATCAATGCACAGGGATATTCAACCATCGGCATGCTTTCAGTTACCATAGGGGCAGTAACGAACCTGCTGCTTGACCCGTTGTTTATTTTTGTGTTCGGGCTTGGCGTGCGCGGTGCCGCAATTGCAACGGTCATTTCTCAGACACTTTCTTCTGCATTTGTCTTTTTCTTTCTTACAAAGAAAGCAGAACTGAAAGTGAGGCTCCTCAAAAAAGAGGAACTTGCCAGCTGTACAGCTTATGCAAAAAACATTGTAAGCCTGGGAACTGCCGGATTTATCATGCAGTTGACAAACAGTCTGGTAACGATTGTCTGCAACAATGTACTTTCCGTCACAGGCGGAGATATCTACATTTCTGTTATGACCATCGTATCCAGTGTCAGACAGCTTGTAGAAACTCCGATTTATGCAATCAACGAAGGAACTTCGCCAATCCTGAGTTACAATTATGGTGCAAGACGCCCATGCCGTGTAAGAAAAGCCGGTGCCATGATGGCACTTATGATTCTCGGATACACAGCTGTGATGTGGAGTATTATCATCATCGCGCCGAAAACCCTGATCGGAATTTTCAGTTCAGATGCTACGTTGATGAAAGATGCAGTTCCTGCCCTGAAGCAGTATTTTGCAGCGTTTATCTGCATGGATATGCAATACATTGGCCAGACGGTCTTTAAATCCCTGAATAAGAAGAAGCAAGCAATCTTTTTCTCACTACTTCGGAAGGTATTTATCGTCGTGCCTCTGACATATCTAATGCCGTATGCCCTGCATATGGGAACAGACGGCGTATTTCTCGCTGAGCCGGTTTCTAACGTCATTGGTGGAGGATTATGCTTCATCACCATGTTACTTACCGTATTGCCGGAATTAAAGCGTATGGAGCGGAAGAATGCTCTCTATGAGACAGGCACGATCTTATAAATGCGTAAACCACTGTCAAGCTGTAGCAAATTTCGTTATACCGAATTATAAATCTACAAGATTTCAGGAGGAAATGACAAATGAGCAGTAGAGAAGTAATAGAAAATGTACAAGCAGATCTCTTTGCAATACAGGATCTTGCTTATCGGGATTTTCAGGCAAAACTGATGCCGACAGTCAATAAGGAAACCGTCATCGGTGTGCGGACTCCTTCTTTGCGCGCATACGCAAAAAAATTCGGTAAAACAGACAATGTTTCTGCATTTCTTGAAGTGCTTCCACATAAATATTATGAAGAAAACAACCTTCATGGACTGCTGATTGAACAGATTAAAGCGTACCCATCCTGTATTGCCGCACTGGACCGTTTTCTCCCGTATATAGATAACTGGGCAACCTGTGATATGATCGCGCTCCGGACAGTAAAAAATCATCTGGACATATTTATCCAGGAAGTCTGCCGCTGGATAGCATCGGATCACCCTTATATCGTCCGTTTTGGAATTGGAATGCTGATGCGGTATTATCTGGATGAACAGTTTAAACCGGAATATCCCAAAAAGGTAGCCGAAGTTAAATCGGACGAATATTATGTAAACATGATGCGTGCCTGGTATTTTGCTACCGCTCTTGCAAAGCAGTATGACCAGATCATTCCTTATCTGGAAGAGAAAAGGCTGGACACCTGGACACATAATAAGACGATTCAGAAAGCAATTGAAAGCTACCGGATCACGCCGGAACAGAAGATCTATTTAAGGACATTAAGAGTAAAAAAATAATAAAATGCCATCATCATATCAGTCACATCGATGAAATGATGATGGCATTTTATTATTCACCAATTTATCATTTGTAAAAATTTATCCATATTAGGATATTATTTAACCGTACTTTGACAATTTACGGTTCCCGCAATTTTACCACATTTGCAGCACTACGTCGTCTGTCTTCATCGATTGCAGCGTAGTGCTTTTTCGTTGTATTGACATCTTTGTGCCCCAGAACATCCGCTACCAGGTAAATATCCCCCGTTTCCTTATAAAGGGCAGTACCATAGGTACTTCTGAGCTTATGTGGCGTGATTCTTTTATTTGTAATCTGACTGGCATACTTTTTAACCATATTTTCAACCGCCTGCACACCGATCCGGCGTCTTTGGGTTGATAAAAACAGAGCATTTTCATAGCCAGCAAGGGGCGTTACCGCTTTACGGTATGTCTCCAGATAATTGCGAAGTGCTTTTTCCACCTCTTCACCAAAATAAACAACCATCTGGCTTCCACCTTTTCGTGTCACCATGACCCCATTATTGTTGAAATCCACATCTGACAGGTCCAGTCCAACTAACTCCGATACTCGAATACCTGTTCCAAGTAGAAGAGTAATGATCGCAATATCACGTTCTTTCGTCTTATTATAATAGGAGAGTGCCTGACCGGTTAATTTGGAACCACAGGATTCCACATAATCCAAAAGCTTTGCAACCTCATCGGTATCCAAACGTATGATCGCCTTGTCATGTAACTTCGGCATATCTACAAATAAGGTCGGATTTTTCTGAATTATCTGTCTTTTAAAGAAATAATTATAAAAGCTGCGTAATGCAGACATTTTGCGAAATAAGCCGCGTTCAGAGTTTGTGACCTGTTTGGTTTCTTTGGTATGAACATCTGTAGTATCATAGACCTTCAGATATTCCAGATATTCCTCAATATCAACCGGCTGAATAGCTTCCAGATCCTGTACCTGAAAGTCCTTAATTGAGTGATGTTTATAAACAGGATTTTCTTCAATTAAAAACTGAAAGAACAAACGGATGTCATATGCATACGATATTCGTGTCTTTGGTGATGTGGTTGGTTCAATGGCACGAAAATAATCACGTGCAAAGTCAGGCATGGTGTTTAAAACACCACGAAGACGAATAGTATTATCAATATAAGTTTCTTCCTGGTATGTTTTTGTATCAGATGGCATGATCCTAAGAACCTCCTAAATTCCATAAATTTCCCCGATATATGTATGATTATAGCATGGTTTCGGAAGATTTGTCTATATCTTTTGGAAAAATCGGTATTTGTCGTATAGATTGGTTATTCAAAATACTGCTGTCCCAAGACAATTTTTTGCCAGGGACAGCTGATTCTAATTACTAACACGGTCTGTTTCCTTTTTCAAATGGATATTCAATCCCCCAGTCTTTTCTAAGTCCATCCATCTGTTCCATGATGCGAATACTTTCTTCATGCGGCATTTCCATACATTCAAGTTTTCCTTCACGGATAGCCTTCATAGAAGCGCGTACTTCATATTCAAACCCAGTGATCTGTTCTGGCATTGTAATTTCCCTTACAAATTCCCGATCCGGTGTATATACTTTTACCGCTGTAATATCATTAATATTTTCCGCAATCAGATACCCCTTGGTCCCATATATCATACCATATTGTTCTGTACCGGTAAGTGCACTGCTTTGTATAGAAGCCATCGATCCATTTTTGTATTTCAGAATAATGGAATTCTGTGCATCCACTCCACTGTCAAATTTTACACAGGAAGAAAGCGTTTCTTCAACATCATCGCCTAAAACCATGCTTGCAAAATTCAGTGGGTAAATACCTACATCTAATAGTGCTCCACCGGCAAGCTTCGGATCGATCAGACGTTCTTTTGTATGCATATCATATCCGAGATTTGCTGAAATCCCCTTTATTTCTCCGATTTCACCACTTGCAATAATATCATCGATTATTTTACGGGATGGAAGGTATCTTGTCCAAATTGCCTCCGTAATAAAGACTTCTTTTTCCTTTGCGAGAGCAAATACTTCTTTTGCTCCAACAGCATTTACAGTAAATGGTTTTTCACAAAGTACCGGTTTCCCATGATTGATACAAAGTTTGGCTTGTTCTATATGAAACGGATGTGGTGTCGCGATATAAATCAACTCTACTTCCGGATCATTTACCAGTTCTTCGTATGAGCCATACGCCTTTTCAAATCCCCATTCTTTGGCAAATTTCTGCGCTCTGTCAAGATTTCTTGCAGCAATGGCATATGCAGCCGCATCGTCCATACCGTCCAGTGTTTTCGCCATATTTGCTGCAATTCGCCCAGCACCGATAATTCCAACTTTCATCTGTTCCATTTCTTTACACTCCTTTTTTTACATATTATTCTACATAGAAATCCATCCAAATGCATTCGCCACAGAACTGATCAAAATAATCAGAACAAAGATTGGACACAGGTATTTAATCATAACAGCAAAAATCTTCTTTCTGCGGAATGCACTTTCTCCATGAATAATCTCTTCTTCTATCTTCTTTACCCCAACAACTCTAGCTACCAAAAGACTTGTCATCAGTGCCGCGATCGGCATCATTACCGAATTAGTCAGGAAATCAAAGAAATCCAAGAACTGCATACCAATAATTTTCACAAATGCAAGTGGTCCATATCCAAGTGAAGATAAACTTCCTAATACTATCATGATCACACCAACAAGCACAGTAGACTTTTTACGACTCCAGCCGATTTCATCTTCAAATGTAGATACTGCACTCTCTGTCAATGCGATTGAGCTTGTCAGCGCAGCAAAAAGAACAAGCAGAAAGAACAGAATTCCAATTGCTGTTCCCAATCCCATATTCTCAAACACCTTTGGTATTGTAATAAACATCAGTGCCGGCCCTGCCTGTAACGTATCCGGATTTCCACCTGAAAACGCAAATACGGCTGGGATGATCATAAGTCCTGCCATAATTGCAATCGCTGTATCAAATACTTCTACATTTCTTGTAGAATCTTCAATCGAAATATCTTTCTTCATATAAGAACCAAATGTGATCAAAATTCCCATAGCGATCGATAGGGAATAAAACATCTGTCCCATAGCAGCTACCACAGACATCCATGAGAAATTCTTTGGATTTGGCACCAGAAAATACTTCACGCCTTCCATTGCACCTGGTCGTGTTACTGAGTAAATGGAAATGATCAGCGAAAGCACGATCAAAATCGGCATCATAAACTTTGAAACACGCTCAATTCCATTCCGAACACCTGCATAAATAATAATCAATGTAATCAGACAGAATATGATAAAACAGATTTCTGTAGAAAATCCATTTGAAATAAACTCTGAAAAATATCCATCTTGAGCCAGACTACTGCTGTTCCCTTTTACATATTCCAAAAGGTACTTGATAACCCATCCTCCAATTACAGAATAATATGGTACAATCAGAACCGGAATAATCGCATTAATCCATCCCCCAAAAGAAATCCATTTTGACTTTCCGAAAGATTTGAACGCACCTACCGGACTTTTTCTTGTCATACGGCCAATTGCTGATTCAGCAATTATCATCGTATAACCGAAAGTAAGGGCTAACAGAATATAGATAAGCAGAAAAATTCCTCCGCCATATTTTGCCGCAAGATAAGGAAACCTCCAGATATTTCCAAGACCTACAGAAGCTCCTGCTGCTGACAGTACATATCCTAATTTACCAGAAAATGTACTCCTTTTTTTATGATTATCCATAACAAAATCTCCTCTTTTATTCTAAAATTAAATACACTCATTTGATTTTATCATGATAATCCTTTAAAGTCACTAGTAAAATCAAGTATAGCCTTAAAAATATAAAATAAGTTTTGTCTTATAATTAATCTTCTTCGCATCCATTATTGCACTCTCTTTTTGATTATACTACTTTCTGATTGTGAAATAAATCTCTGTCTGCTGTTTTATATTAAAAATAATTTCTTAGTATAAAATTAAAAAGTCCGGAAAGACTAAGACGGGGTGAGCGATGGGATCTTGGTTAGAGACCTTAAGAATGTCTTAGTCTTTTAGACTTTTATAAAAAATAGAGTGTATATAATGTGCTATCAGGCAGATTATTCGCTGCTACCTGACAGCACAGATGGTCTTTAATAAACAGAATCATCTCCATAATACGAAACAACCAGATAGTCTCCTTCCTGGAGATTATTCCTGTCTTTTAAACTTAAATGATTTGCTTCTGCCAGCTCATCCATATATTCATATATGGAATCTTCTGTTCGTCTGTATCTTTGTGCAATGCTCCAGAGTGAATCTCCTTTTTCAAGCTGGACACTTTTATAATATCTCTCTCCGGAAGGTTCTTCAGCTTTGCTATCGTGCGCACTGGAGAAAAAGCTTCCAAATCCAAAACTCAATGACATAACCATCACCAGAGCCGCAATTCCTGTCACAAACCGTCTGATAGAATTCGTCTTACGGTGCTTTGCATAATGACAGTGCTTCTGTCCTTTTGCTCCTGCATGATATCGATCTGCATACATATCTTTTCTTTTCTCTGATCTCATGATAATTCCTCCCTTTTCTTCTGTAATCTTTTCAGTTCTCCTATATACCAGAAAGCATGTTCCCGAACAACTGTTCTGTTATCAATATACAGCAAGAACATACGTTTGTCAATATGCAAATCGAACGTATTTTCTAAACATTTGTTTGCTATTTTTTCTTCTGTATGATATGATAATTTTAATAGTTCAGATAATACTTCAAATTGATATAGATACAGATTTAGGAGGTCTTTTATGAGTAAAGGTAATATTAGCAAGAAACAGGAAGAGATACTTGAATATATTAAGTCCCAGATCCTGCAACGTGGTTTTCCACCGGCTGTACGTGAGATCTGTGATGCTGTGAATCTGAAGTCAACTTCTTCTGTACACTCTCATCTCGAGACTCTTGAGAAGAACGGATACATACGACGTGACCCAACCAAACCACGTGCAATCGAGATTCTGGATGATTCATTTAATCTCACAAGACGTGAGATGGTTCAGATTCCGATCGTAGGCCATGTAGCTGCAGGAGAACCGGTTCTTGCACAGGAGAATATTGAAGATTACTATCCTGTTCCTACTGAATATATTTCATCAAATAAAGAACTCTTTATGCTGAAAGTTCAGGGTGAAAGTATGATAAATGCCGGTATACTGGATGGAGATTATGTCATTGTGGAAAAGCAGGCAACTGCAGAGAACGGTGACATGGTTGTTGCTCTGATTGATGACGGTGCAACGGTAAAGACGTTTTACCGAGAAGAAGGTGTGATCCGTCTTCAGCCGGAGAATGATGCAATGGAACCATTTATCCTTGAAGATGTTACGATTTTAGGGAAAGTTGCTGCTGTTATGCGCTTCTTCCGTTAATTTTAAAAAAAACAGGTGATTACTTGCAGAAGCATCTCAGATAGAAGTGCTTTTTGCAAGTAATCACCTGTTTTTTATATATGTTCTTCTCCATATCCCTTTTTTTCTTACTATCATAAATATTTTTTCAAATGCATCAAAAAAGCCGGATAAGATGTACAGGTATTCTCAACCTGTCATCTTATCCGGCTATTGTTTCCATTGAACAACTCACCCTTCGATGCTCGTATCTATATATGACATATTCAGATGATTCAGTCAGTACTGTTTTATACTATTTTTTTGCAAGTTCGTACATTGCTGCTGCCGTAATCTGCAGTGCACGGAGAAGCTTTTCTACTTCCACATGTTCATCTGGCTGATGGATCACGTCTGCTTCACCTGGAAATACCGGTCCGAATGCAACCATGTTCTGGAATTTCTTTGCGTAAGTTCCACCACCGATTGCAAGTGGTTCCAAGTGCTCGCCAGTCTCTTCTTCATATACATGAACGAGCTTTGTCACCAGTTCAGAGTCTTTTGGTACATAGAGAATTTTGTGGTTATTTTTCCGGAGCACATCGAATGTGTAACTGTTGATATGATTGATCAGTGTATCATCAACAACTTTCGGATCTGCATTTTTTGGATAACGGACATCTAATGTAAAATAGGTCTCTTCTCCATCATAATAAACAATACCAAGGTTTACGGTTGTCTCACCAGTTTCTTCATCCACATAATGTACTCCCAGTGATTCTCCATTTGTCTCCGTTCCGATCTCTTTCAGAAGAAATTCCATCAGTTGCTGGAATTCTCCACCAAATTCATTCTCTTTCACTGCATTCAAAAGAAGAATTGCTGCATTTACACCAAGATGCGGGGTACTTCCATGTGCACTTCTTCCCACCGCTTCAACGATTGTTTTTCCGTTTTCATGCGTCACAGTGATTCCTTCTGTCTCTGCTACCTTAATGTCTCCTTTTACGATCAGTTTACAAGTTGGAATCACGACATTGTCAGCAATTCCACCACCAAAATATTCCACTTCGATATGACCTTTGTCATAAACCTTAGAACCGCCTTTGATTCCGGTCGTTCCTTTTTCACAGAAAATAACAGGAAAATCTGCATCCGGAGTAAATCCGATCGTCGGCATCTCATATCCGTTCTCTACGTAATACGCCGCGCATGAAGAGCCACATTCCTCATCAGATCCAAAAATAACACGGATTCTACGGTCAATTGGAAGATTCAGGTCACGGATCGCCTTCAATGCGTAAATTGATCCAATGATCGGTCCCTTATCATCCAGACATCCTCTTCCCCAAAGAATTCCATCGTGGATCTCGGCACCATAGGCAGGATAAGTCCAACCGGTATCGCCAGCCGGTACAACGTCTACATGACCAAGAACGCCTACCATCTCTTTTCCTTCTCCATATTCTACCCAGCCTATACGATTGTCTGCCTGCCCAACCTTGAAGCCAAGCTTGCGGCCAAGTTCAAGGGCATCTTCCAGAGCAGCCTTCGGTCCCGGACCATATGGCGCGTCTGGCTGTGCCTCACCACGCACGCTTTCAATTCTCATGTTCTGTTGGATTCCAGCAAGAATTTCATCCTTCATCTCCATAATCCTGCTGTTTAATGCTTCATAACTCATTATTACATTCCCCACTTTCTTGTGTATTCCATCTGTATTCTATTATACACGATACATCTTTAGAAACCAAATAATAATTTAACAAATCTGCTCCGAATCCAGCACGATCGTAAATGGACCGTCATTTAAAAGAGATACCTTCATATCCGCGCCAAAGCTTCCTCTTTCCACAACCGGGATCACTTTCTTACATTCTTCAATAATATATTCATACAGTTCATTTGCCATATCCGGTGCACCTGCCTCAATAAAACTTGGGCGGAATCCTTTTTTACAGTTTGCATATAAGGTAAACTGGGAAATCAGAAGAAGTTCTCCATCCACATCCTTCAGGGCAAGATTGGTCTTTCCGTTCTCATCTTCAAAAATGCGAAGTCCTGTCAACTTCTTTACCATTTTGTCTGCAATCACCCTGGTATCATCCTGTGCCACTCCGATCAGTACCATAAATCCTTTCCCAATCTTTCCGATCACTTCTCCTTCTACCGCAACCTCGGCATGTGTTACTCTCTGAATTACAAATTTCATGTTTTCTTGTCTCCTCTTTCTTCTCTTTATTTGACACTATAATGCCTGTGTTCCGAAATTATCAGAACATAAGTATTTTGCTACAGGTCTAAAAAACGGGGGATTTTTATTTCCCCCGTCTTATAACATTATAATCGCTGTTCTTACTCTTCCAAGCTTGCCTCTAATTCAAGAAAATCTTTGATAGCTTTCACACATCCGTCAACACCAAACTTGGAACTGTTTATACAAATATCATAACTTTCGGCATCGCCCCATTTTTTGTTGGTATAATAATTGTAATAGCTTGCCCTGCGTTTATCTGTCTTATGTATCAGATCTTTTGCTTTGTTATCTGTCAGTTCATTCAGCTTTGCTACATTTTTAATCCTGTCTTCCAGATCTGCATGAATGAATACACTTAGTACATCATCCCGCTCTTCCAGTGCATAATCCGCACATCTTCCTACCAGTACACACGGCCCTTCCTCCGCAATCTTTTTGATCGCATCAAACTGCGCAAGGAAAATCTTGTGATTTAGTGGCATTTCATTGACAGAACCGGATGCAAATCCCATAGAATATGTATCCATTACCAATGAATAGAGAAAACTGTTCGTCGGTTTTTCATCATGTGTCTCAAAAAGCTCTTTGCATATCTTACTGTCCTTTGCTGCCCGTGACAACAATTCTTTATCATAAAACTCAATTCCCAGTTCATCTGCCAGACGTTTTCCAATCTCGCGTCCTCCGCTTCCAAACTGACGACCTATTGTTATAATTGTATGTGTTTTACTCATAAACGTCACGCTCCTTTGCAGGTCATTATTCCATGATTATCCTATACATATTATATAACAATTCATAATAAATGTATAGATTTTCATGACATTTTGCGTAGTTTTTTCAATAAATTTTCAAAATATTCCGGAAGTGGGGCATCAAATTCCATATATTTTCCGGTTCTCGGATGGATAATTCCAAGAATTTTCGCATGAAGTGTCTGCCCCTGTAGTGTCCACGGACATTTTGCCGGACCATATACACAGTCTCCAAGCAACGGATGATGGATACTTGCCATATGCACACGGATCTGATGTGTGCGACCGGTTTCAAGCTCACAGGCAATATAAGTATATTCGCCAAAACGCTCCAGGACCCGGTAGTGTGTCACTGCATTTCTGCCATTTTTCTCATTGATACTCATTTTCTTCCGGTCAATCGGATGGCGTCCGATCGGCGCATTCACAATACCGGAATCCTCTTTGATATTACCGTGTACAATCGCATGATAAATCCGCTTAATGCTGTGCTCTTTTAACTGTTCTGCAAGGATCTGGTGTGCGGTATCATTTTTACATACCAGAAGAGAACCGGTAGTATCCATATCGATCCGGTGTACGATTCCCGGACGCATTACACCGTTGATTCCTGAAAGCCGGTCTTTGCAATGATACATGATCGCATTGACCAGGGTTCCGGTATAATGACCTGCTGCCGGGTGCACTACCATACCTTTCGGCTTATTAACCACCAGGATATCATCATCCTCATAGAGAATATCCAATGGTATATTTTCCGGCAGGATATCCGGTTCCGTCAAATCCGGTATCGTAATCTGAATTTGATCTCCTTTTGCAACCTTATAGTTAGATTTGATTACTGTGGAATTTACCTTTACATTTTTTTCTTTTATCAGTTTTTGAATATAAGAACGGGAAAGCTCCGGCACTTTCTCTGTGAGAAATTTGTCGATTCTCTCCCCTGCATTTTCTTCACTCTGAAATTCTTTAATCTGCATGTTTCTGCTCCTGTCTGCGCGAATAAATAGAAAAATCTTCGTCCTTATAATAAAAAAAGATCAGCAGAACCAGAACGATAAACGTCATAGTCACATAAATATCCGCCACATTGAAAATCGGAAAATCAATCAGTGAAAAATAAAAAAAGTCAACCACATATCCTCTGGTCAGACGGTCAATAAAATTCCCGATTGCTCCGGCTGTCAGAATGATCATACAGATTCTGAGTGGCAGATATCTTTTTTCTACCGGAGTTCTGCCATAAAACCAGCTCACAATAACAAGGATCACAACGGTCATGATGACAAAGAACCATCGCTGGTTCTGAAAAATCCCAAATGCAGCTCCTCTGTTTTCAAGATAATGCAATTCAAAAACATTATTCCACAACACAAATGCAGACTGATCCTTCAAATGTGCAATTGCCAGAAGCTTTGTATACTGATCCAGAAGCACCAGGATTACGACTCCAAGTGCTGCAAAAATATATTGTTTTAACCCTGGTCTGTTCTTCATATGCTCTCCTTTACTGCTAATGCCATTAGATATACTTTCGGATTGTAACATAATAACGTCCTTTTTTTGTCTCGGAAAGAACTCCTTCGTACTGAAAACGTCCCATCTGTCTTACGGAAATGATATCGTTGTCCTTTACATGATATCCATTACTGGTAATCAGCTTTCCGTTTACGTATACACGCCCAGCCTCAATCAATGCAGTAAGTTTACTTCTGGACGAAGAAAAAGCCAGTGAAAGAAGGGAATCCAGGCGTACTGATGCAACAGTCCCCTTAATCTCTTCGTACTTTGGCTCCCATTTAAAATCTGCATTTTCTACTTCTACGGCACGAACGGTTGTATGACGTACCCTGGTCAGTTCTTTTACAAGAAACTCCGTCAGTTCCTGATGTACAAACACATAAGCTTCCTTATCGTGAATCAGAATATCTCCCGTCTTTGCCCGTGTGATCCCAAGGTTCAGAAGTGCACCCAGATAATCTCTGTGTGATAATTCCTCAGCAAATTTCGGCTGCAGCGGACTGATCTTCAGAATGCGGATCGGATATGTACTGCGGATACTTTCCTCATCCATATACATATAAAAAGCATCAGGTAGAAATGCTGCCATCTGACGCTCTGACGGATCATACCCGCCAAAGGTCCTGTATGGAACAGGGAAAGAATCCTTCGGCGTAGTATGTAATATATTCAGTTCATTCAGGTTCAGGAAATCGGAATACATAATGATTCCTCTCTGATAAGCATTGTTAGACAGCTCAATCAGACGTTTACGAAGTAAAGTCTCTTCTTTTTCCATACCCTGTCTTCTTTCTTCTAGTAACGGTTCTGGATCGGCACATCGAACGAAGTATTCAGAAGATCCTGCATATCGCCGGAAATATCAACATTTGCCGGTGTTACCAGAAAAATATAACTTGAAATCTTCTGAAGATTACCATCAATTGCAAAAGCAGATCCTGATGTGAAATCAATAATTCTCTGCGCGATCTCAAGATCCATACCTTCCAGATTCAAAATAACAGTTCTTCCCGCGAGAAGAGTCTCTGTAATCTCGCGTGTATCATCCATTGCGTTTGGTTTGATTACACAAACTTCCATTGCAGGAGCATTTCTGCGTGTAGAAGGCTGGCGCATCGGGGTGACTTTATTTGAACGACCTGATTTTTTAAGCTGATAATCTTCCTCTTCTTCTTCGTAAGCAGCCGGTTTATCTTTCTTTCCAAAAATATTCTTTTTTGGCTTCTCTTCTTCATATGACTCATCTTCAAAATCGTCATCTTCATCGTAGAAATCATCATCATACTCATCATCGTCGCCGTTTAATTTCATAACGTCTAAAAACTTATCTAATACTCCCATTTTTCTTATACACTCCTATCTGTGGTATCTAAATCTGATGAGCATAATTTCGCTCGCCAAAAATTGCTGTCCCTATCCGAACCATGGTGGCTCCCTCTTCTATAGCAACTTCAAAATCATTGGTCATCCCCATTGAAAGAATACTCATGTTAACATTATCAACTTTTTCCTTTGCAATGTCAACAGATAATTTTCGTAAGTTTGCAAAATGTATACGATTTTCTTCCGGGTTTTCTACAAACGGAGCAATTGTCATCAATCCTTGTACTTTTATGTGTTGAAATCTGACAATTTCATGAATAAAATCCATAACTTCCTCTGGCATCAGACCGAATTTTGTATCTTCTTTTGCCATGTTTACTTCGAGAAGCACATTTACAACAATACCTTTTTTCGCTGCTTCTTTATCAATTGTTTCCGCAAGACGAATAGAATCAACAGAATGGATCAGCTCTGCCTTATCGATGATATATTTTACTTTGTTGCGCTGCAGATGACCAATCATCTGCCAGTGAATATCCTTTGGCATTATGTCATATTTTTCATCCAGTTCCTGCACTTTATTTTCACCAAAATAACGGCAACCGTAAGCATACGCTTCTTCCAGCATTTCTACCGGTTTGGTCTTGCTGACAGCAATCAGTGTTACATCCTCCCGTTTTCTGCCGGAGCGTTCGCATGCAGCACATACACGTGCTTCCACATCTTTTAAGTTTTCTGTGATCATTTCTTTCACTCCATTTCTTATTGACTTACTATCTGATTATCCCGAACAGAATCTCCGTTCAGGGCAATATGATCATAATTGGATAGACTGTAGCTGTTTCCTTCTGCAATAATATAGTATTCATCACTCTCACTCAGGATCTGAACCTGCTTGAATACAGCATAGCCTTTATTGACATTATAAACTCCTTTGATGCTTTCGGTTTTCAAAAGATCCATCGTATCGGAAGATTCCGGCAACAAAAGAGTATCTCCTTTTTTCAGATTCTCTGTATCCAGATATGCAATACCCGATTCCGTATCCTCGTTAATGATCGTCACCGGAATAAATTCCGTTGTCGTCTTTCCTTTTTTGGTCGTCTGCCTGTAGACACCTTCGTTCTGAGAAGCCCCGCCGCTCGTGATATAATCTATCGGAACAGCATAACAGTCTTTCTCCGTTACCGAGGTTTTCGGAATCTTAAGCCCGGACTCGTCTTCTAGGATCAGTTCAATATTCACGAACCGTTCATCTGCATACCGGATCATGGAATCCTTAAAAGTAATATTGGCATAAATATCATTTTTCTTTTCCGTAAGTCGCATAGTTCCCCACAGGTCCTTATTATCCTTCAGGAATCTGACCTCAACAGAAAGGGAATCTTCCCCGTTCATTTTTTTCTGGAAGGTTTGTGCCAGATCAGAGGTCAGGCGTACAGTTACCGTCCACTCTTCATCTGTGACCAGGCGATATACCGGCTGCCCTGCATCAATCTTCTGGTTGCCTGAAAGCTCTGTGACACTGTAATTTGCCTTATCAAACATCTCATCCGTGATATTATCTGTCGTCAGATTTTCATAGCCATCTACCGAAAGCTCCACGATTCCGTCATCCGGGCTTTGAAATGCATCTACATTTCCGGACTGCAGAATAGAATTCAGCTGTGCAACCCTGCTCTGTGTCGTATTGTTCTGTAAGATCGCTGTTACTTCATTTTTCAGATTTGATGCCGTCTTAAACTCCTCCGGTGAATAGGATTCATTAAATCCCTGTGCCTTCAGCAGAATACTGTTCCATTCATCTGCATTCAGGGAAACTTCTTCATTGCTGTCCTGATCCGTCTGTGTCTCGAGCTTGGAAGACGTAATGGTGTAAATATTGGTTCCAAGTGCAACCTTCTGTGCATCGTCTACAAAATAATTGACATATCCGCTTTTTTCAGCATTTACCACCGTTTCTTTTCTGAGAACCATTCCGGTAAGATTCCTGTCTTTTAAAATGCTTCCTTCCCGTACCTCATATACACTCACTCTATCTTTTGTAAAATAGATCAGAACGGTAAAAACAAGATACACAAAAATAATTCCAAACAGAATCGTACCAATATTTAAATGTCCTTTTCGTTTATATTTCTGGAGGCTGACGACCTCCGTATTCTTCTTTTTCCCAGCCAAAAATCAAGCCTCCAAATCTATTCGGATTTTAACAGGCACAGTGCCGCACCATTCAGATAATCACAGCACCTGCCCTGATACCTGCCTTCCTCTTCCATCTTCTGCAGCAGTTCGTCCCTCAGCCTCCACCAGCTGCATCCCCAGTTACAGAACACCGCATCTTTCTCAGGAATTCTTGAAAACATTCGTTCTACTGCCACGGTTTCCGGAATCTGTTCAAGAAACGTAATCACTCTTTCAAAATATTCTTCCTTTGAACATACCGTTATTTTACCATTTTCATACCAATCGCACAACCGTGTATTTCTGGCAATATAAAGCGAATGCAGTTTCACAATATCCACACCAAGCGCAGTAAGGATTCTTGCAGTCTCTTTTGCATCCGCTGCCGTATCTCCCGGAAGATTAAGAATCACATGGGTACAGATTGAAATACCAGTATATCTTTTAATCCGCAGTACTGCATCGATAAATTCTGCAAGACCATGTCCCCTGTCGATCATCTGCAGTGTATGATAATTTGCTGTCTGTAATCCAAGTTCTACATTCATCTGAATTCCGGTCATCGCGCGGATATCTCTCATAATATCAAGATACTCAGCCGAAACACAATCCGGTCTTGTGGAAACAGATATCTCCACGACACCCGGAATCCTGGTAGCCTCCATCAGATAACTGCGAAATCTGTCCGGAGGAAGAAAGGTATTGGTATAATTCTGAAAATATGCAATATATTTGTTGGCATGGTATTTTCTTGTAATCATCTGTCTGGTCCGTGTCAACTGTTCTGTGACAGAAACTGTAGTCGCCATTGCCTCAAATCCGGTTCCTGCACCGGCACAGAATGCACATCCATCTCCGTCAAGACGGTTCGGACATGTGACCGGAAGGTTCACCGGAAGCTTGTATACTTTTTCACCATATTTGTTTTTCAGGTAATCCGAATATTTATAATATAACATATTTTTCCTCTCATTTATGAATAATCACAAAGTTTTAACACATACTAACCGTATAGAATCGTATAAGGAGGATATTTACATGAAATGGTTTGATAATACAGCACTCACCGTCGTGATCATCGGTGCTGTGAACTGGCTTCTGATCGGTATATTCCGTCTGGATCTTATTGCCTGGCTTTTTGGAAACATGTCATGGCTCTCACGTATCGTCTACACGATCGTCGGACTGTGTGGACTCTACCTGATCAGTCTTTTTGGTAGAATCGGATCCATGTCCGAATCTTAATACGCCCAGGTAATGTACCTGATACCATCTCGGTGTATTTTCTACATGCTTGAAAAAAAGAAAGGGGCTCCCAGACAAGAGATGCCCCTTTTTGTGTATACGATAAGATTCACACACCACATTTACTGCTGACCAGACGGGATTGCCTCGATCAATGATGTCATATCCTCATACAGAACCGGTTTTTCTGAGGCTCCCATAACAATCGATATGTATGGATTGTCACTGGAATCTTTTTCCATCAGAATCAGACAATATCCTGCTTCATCCGTTGTCCCGGTCTTCCCACCTACGATCGTAACATTCTCCGGCACATCCACCTCTCCCTGCGCATAGAGATTGGTCGGTGTAAACAACGCCTCCTGACTGTTACCGTCCACATCTGTATAATATGCGGTATATGCTTCACTCTGTATGATATTTACAAAATCTTCATGCTTTATGCACTCATTAAATATCAGATAAAGGTCATACGCTGTTGTATAATGATTGTCATCATGCAGTCCGTGCGGATTCATAAAATGAGTCCCGTTCGCCATCAATTCCTGGGCTCTGCGGTTCATCATATTAACAAACGCTTCTTCTGATCCACCTACATATTCCGCGATTGCAGTTGCTGCATCATTTCCAGAATACAAAAGAAGAGCTCCCAAAAGATCCCTGAGTGTCCAGACTTCTCCTTTCGCAAGGCCGCACACCTGTGCATCTGCCGGAAAACTGGATGCATCTGCGTTTCCACTGATCGTCACCTGGTCATCCAAATTTGCATTCTCAATAGCGAGAAGTGCCGTCATGATCTTGGTTGTACTGGCAGGATACAGTCGTTCATGCGCTTTGTAAGAATATAATACACGTTCTCCTGTAAGATCAAATAATGCAGCACTGTGCAATTCAGTATCTTCTGTATAGCCTTCTAACGCCACATCATTTTGTGCTACACACAGCTCCTCTGCATAAAGCTTTCCCTGGTATAAATCCTGATTATAATTTTTAAGTTCATATGCTGTCACAGGTGTTGCTCCTTTTCCTCCGATGCAACCACCTGTAAACAGACTTATCGATGCCACACATACCAGTGCGGCACTTTTTGCTCTACTTATACATCTCACGCCAATCCAAGTCTCCTCTGTCTAATGCGAGTATAATGATTTCTGCCGTTGCAAGATTGGTAGCCATCGGGATGTTGTGCATGTCACAAAGACGAATGACATCATTTACATCCGGTTCATGTGGCTTTGGATTCTGTGGATCCCGAAGAAAGATCAGAGCATCAATTCCATTCTGTGCAATCTGCGCACCGAGCTGTTGTTTGCCGCCCAGCGGTCCCGCAAGATATTTGTGAATAGAAAGATTAGTAACTTCTTCGATCAGCCGGCCGGTTGTACCGGTCGCATACAACTCATGCTTGCTCAAAATCCCACGATATGCAATACAGAAATTCTGCATCAGTGTTTTCTTAGAGTCATGCGCAATAAGTCCGATATTCATTTTCTCAGCTCCTTTTACTGATATTTTTTAGGCTGAAGCCCTATATTTAATACAATGCCAATTCCCATATATAAGCTGATAAGCGAAGTCAGTCCGTAACTAACAAACGGAAGGGGAATTCCTGTATTTGGTAAGATCCCTGTTGCCACGCCGATATTGATAAACGACTGAAATCCTATCTGCGCGGCTACACCGCAGCAAATAATCCGCCCCGCCAGATCTTGTGCCCTGAGTCCTATCAATATGCATTGTACTACAATCAATAATAACAGACCAATCACGATACAGCAACCCACAAAACCTAATTCTTCACCTACAATTGCAAAAATAAAGTCTGTCTGTGGCTCAGAAATAAAATTTCCGTTCTTCACGGATGTGGTTGTATTATTATTCAGTCCTTTACCGGTAAGCTGTCCGGAACCAATCGCCATAATTGCATTATTCTGCTGGTAAGCTTCATCACTTGCATATTTCTGCGGTTCCAGCCATGCCAGAATACGCTTTTGCTGATAATCGTGCAGAAATGGCTGATTTGGCTGTACAACAATACTGATAAAAATAATCGTAACCGGAACCAGAATCGCAATCAGGGTTCCGATAAATCGATAACTCAGTCCCGCCAGATACATCATAGCACAAAAAACAAGCGCTATGGATAAGGTTGTTGAAAGGTCTGGCTGAAGAACGATCAGGATCAGTGTTGGTGCAATCAGTCCTACTGCTTTCAGGATGGTTGCAGCACTGTTCAGATCATCCTCATGATTCATCAGAAATTTTGCAAAGAATACGACAACCAGTATTTTGCTGAGCTCTGATGGCTGAAAATTCGTCACTCCGATATCGATCCACCGCTGTGCACCATTTACATTGGTTCCAAACAGCTTTACACATACCAGTGCAATGATATTGATCCCGTATAAAATCCAGTAAAAGTTCAGAAGCCATACATAGTCTATCATCGAAAGAATGATCATCAGGATCACTCCGGCGACAAGTCCTATGATCTGTCTTCCCTGTACTGCCTGCTTTGCACTTCCGATTACCATAACTCCAATAATCGATATAGCAATAACAGAAATGACCAGACCGAATTTCACATCTTTTAAATGATAAGGTTTTGTCTTTTTTGGTAATCTCACGATTTTTCTCCTGTCAAGTTGATTCTAATCTGTGAACGTGTTATTTCCACTTTAAAATTATCTTCGGTTATCTTCATGTATTTTCCGATTGTGTGGTATAATTCTCCGCACAAAAGTTCATAAGTATCTGGCTGACACTGCACCCGGTCCGAAACAAGAAGGCTTTTCAAACGTTCTTTTGCAATGCGGACAGATGAATGGTGCATACCTCTTTCAAATACATGCATGATACATCCTCCTAATTTCTTTTAAACATATGGGAAAGTTTGTAAAACAAACTTTCCTGTTTATCCAGATCGAGAAATGGCACTTCTTCACCGGTTATACGCCGGCAGATATTGGTATATGCTTTTCCTGCCAGCGAATCCATATCTACAACCGCCTCTCCCTGGTTCGTTCCGATCACGACCTGTTCATCATCCGGAATTGCTCCGATCAGATCGATAGGAAGAATCTCTGTCACATCTTCTACTGACATCATCTCTCCTCTTTTCACCATATCCATCCTGATACGGTTAATAATAAGATTCAGTTTTTTCATGTGATTCTGCTCCAGCAGCCCAATGATGCGGTCAGCATCACGAATGGAGGATACTTCTGGCGTTGTCACAACAAATGCTCTGTCAGCTCCGGCAATCGCATTCTGGAATCCCTGCTCAATCCCTGCCGGACAATCCAGTAAAACGTAATCAAATTCATCTCGAAGCTCATTTGTAAGCTTGATCATCTGCTCCGGTGTGATCGCTGACTTATCCTTTGTCTGTGCCGATGGCAGCAGATACAGATTTTCATGACGCTTATCACTGATCATCGCCTGCTTCAAACGGCAGCCACCTTCGATCACGTCGACCAGATTATATACGATCCGGTTTTCAAGTCCCATGACAACATCCAGATTCCGAAGACCCAGATCCGTATCGATCACCAGTACCTTTTTCCCGAGCCTTGAAAGTCCGGCACCTATATTTGCTGTCGTTGTTGTTTTTCCGACACCGCCTTTTCCCGATGTCACTACAATAATTTCACCCATTTTTCAGATCCTCCTACCACTCTAAATTCTCCAGTGGATCGATATAAATGCGCTTGCCGTCAAGACGGGCGATACTTGGTCTTACGGTTTCGTCCTGAAGATATGTATGTGTTGATACAATATCTGCAATCTTCATTACATGCGGTCTCATCGACAACGCCGTAATAAACGCATTCCGATCTCCTGTTGCCCCGGCATGTACCGTTCCCCTTACCGCACCCAACACAACAATATTGCCCTTGGATACTACGGTTGCACCAAACTCTACATCGCCAAGTATAATAATACTCTGTTCTGTCTCCAGTACCTGCCTTTGTCTGAGCGTACCTTTGTAGAACTGACCTTCTTTTCTGGTTAAACTGTTAAGAGAGTCTTCTACTACTTTTTTGTATAATCTTTCTGTATTTTCATTAGCATCAAAAATACAGACAATATGGATATGAGCGACATCAGTGATCAGACCAATGACCTCTTCTTCCTGTGGTTTTGTAAGAATCCGCCCTTCAAACGTAACCGCCATGGTCGCATCTTTGAAAAAGCGGGCAGATTCGGTAAATTTTTCTCTCAATTCCTTCAGAATCTCTGTATACTCTGCATCAGGATCCATATGAACAATCAGACCGTATTTATTACTTTTAATGATGACTTTCTGTTTCATACCTGTGATCCCCCTCAATCTAGTCTCCATGTGTCGATGATGAACCTGCTGCTGATGCATGCCCTGTGATCAGCTCATCACGGCTTGTCTCTCCATAATAATAGCGCATCAGGTCTCTTCCAATCTCTGACGGATATAAAGATTCATAACCATTTTTGATACGGATCGCAAATGCGACTTCCGGATCGTCACTTGGCGCATAGCCAACAAACAGACCGTGATCCGGATGTGTAGTACTCTGCTGTGCCGTACCGGTTTTACCTGACATTGTAATATTTCCCAGCGAAGAATATGTACTGTTGCTGGTAACAACTGCCCGCATTCCCGACTGAACAGCATCCCATGTATTTCCGGAAACACCCTCTATCTGGTTCAGCACATCCGGTTCGTAAGTTTTTGTTACCTTACCATCCTTATTTTCCACATGATCCAGAAGGGAAAGATTATAAACAGTTCCTCTGTTTGCAATTGCTGTAACATATCTTGCAAGCTGAGTTGTCGTATAGTTATTAGTACCCTGACCGATTGCAGAACGTACAGAGTCCTGATCAGATACCTGAGGTGACGATTCCGGAATTTCGATTCCTGTTGTCTGGTTCAGTCCAAACATAGTCGCATATTTCAGAAGCGTCTCACATCCCTGGTCAGAAGAATATCCCGACTCGCTGCTCTTTGCATTACTGAGCATCTGGTTTGTAAGTCCCAGACGGTATCCAACTTCATAGAAGAACATATTACAGGAATGCTGGATCGCACTCGTCACATTCAGACTTCCATGCGACCCCGGATAAATCCAGCATCGTGGACTCGGTGAAATTTTTTCATAGAGTCCGCCGCAACTGATATACGTACTGGTATCAATGACATCTTCTGTCAGTCCGGCAACAGCAACCAGTGGTTTGTAAGTAGATCCCGGTGCCGTCTTCTCCTGCGTCGCATTATTATATAACGGTGCTGACTGATCATTTAAAAGCTTTGTATAATAGCCTGAATCCATGGTATTTGCAAGCCGGTTATTATCATATCCCGGGTAGGATACACAGGCAAGAAGCTGTCCGGTCTTCGTGTCAGTTACTACGACCGATCCGGTAGATGGTTCCAGTCCAAGCTGTCCCGGTGTGATTTCCAGATCTTCAATCTTGGAATACATGAAATCATAGGCGGTCATTGTACCATCCGCAAGCTTATTATAAACATCTGCATCATAATTCAGAATTCCCTGCTCATAAAGCATCATACCAATCTGGCTTCCTGTGATTTCTTCATTGCGTATCATATACTTGTAGATCAGTTTGTCAAATCCGGAATCCTTAGGAAGATTTGCACTGATATACGCCAGAATCCCCTGATATACTTCATTCTGATCCGAATACTCACTGTCACTGTTCATATAATCAGTCAGTTTTGATGTATCGATCCAGTTCTTGGAGATCGCATAATTCAGATAAGTATAGAGACTGATGCTCTCATCATTTTCCCACGCAATATAGGTAGAATCATTGGTATCAATCGAATCTTTCTGAATGATTGCTGCATTCTGGGTAAGTACAGTACTGATAATATAACTGAGATATGCCTGCATATCCTCATCACAGTCTTTATATGCCGGCGCACCTGAATCACTCAGCTGTGCCATCACATCTGCAAGCACTGCCTCCTTTTTGGAGGAAAATGACGCATACACACTTTTCTCAGTCTCCCCGGCATCCGCAGCTTCAAAATGTCCCACATTCAGAATCTCATTGGAAATAAATGCATTGTAAACATCACCAATCGGTATCTTCACATCACTTCCCTCTTCTGCCTGTGTACGGTCATAGGTCAGAGACGTAGTCAGATTGGAAAGGATGATTCCGGCAAGCTTTTCTTCCAGGAGATCATAAGCTGCCTTTTGCAGATTGGCATCAATAGAAAGATAGACATCATTTCCTGCCTTTGCCTTTTTCCCCTGCTTGGACTCAATGACCTTTCCCACACTGTTAACATAAAGTTTGATTTCACCTTTTTCACCCTGAAGTGTTTTATCCAGTGTCTGCTCCAGCCCTGCTTTTCCAACCACATCCGTAAGAGAATACGAGTCCTGCTCCTTTTCATCCAACGCATCATATTCATCTTGTGAAATCACACCCGTATAACCAAGAATAGACGCAAAATATTTGCTGTCTGGGTAATAACGGATTGAATCCTCTTCAATATTAACTCCCTGAAGAGTATCCAGGTTTTCCATAATAGCAGCTGTTGTACTTTCACTGACATCACTTGCAATCGTTGTAGCCACATACTTCTGATAGCGATTCAGTCCCATAGAATACCGGATTGTTACCAGCTTCAGGATTTCTTCTTTGGACAGCTTCTGTTCGTCCAGTCCATAACCATAGGTCTCATCTGTACAGAGATAATGCATCAGATCTGCCGCACTGTATGCCTTCTGCTTGTTACTGAGCTTATCAATGGTTGCTTTTCCAAACACATCCGCAAGGAACCGCAGACGCTGCACCTCGCTTGTCATGGAATAAGCATATTCTCCATTATCATTGAGAATAATTTTGAAATCATTGACAATAGAATCTCCATTCGATTCAACAATACTGATCACTTTCTCAATTGTTGCATTGATGATTTTATTTTTCTCTTTAACCGTATCATAGTCACCGTTGTCTTCAATCGTGACGGAATATGCGAGCTTGTTATCTGCCAGAACCACTCCGTTCCGGTCCAGGATACGACCTCTGGTTCCCTGTACCTCTTTTGTTTTCTGGATCTGAAGCTTATAGTCATCCAGATATGCCTGTCCGTTTACGATCTGTAAAACAAACACACGCTGTATCAAAATTGTAGAAAGCACAATAAACACAAGCATCAGCACAAACACTCTAGATTTTACCAAGTCGATAAACCATCTTTTCAGACGATCCAATAAATCAAACAAATCTGCTAGCACTCCTTTTTTCTTCTTCTTCAAGTCTTCGGTTAATATGCAGAATGATCTGATACAGAACAAGTGTAACCAGAATCGTGTAAACCAGTTCCGGCATGATCACATGTCTCAGATAATGCAAAAAATGGAAATCACTTTTTAACATGAATAAAAGGACATAAATCACCATACCATATAGAAACTCGCTGCCGGCAATAAGTGCCAACGGGAGTTTGATGTCTTCGTCATAAAATACTCTCTGGAAAAATCCGTTGCCATATCCGATCAGCATATAGATCAGCGCATAAAATCCAAGCAGATTTCCACCTAGTATATCTTTTAAAAGTCCACAGAAAAAGCCGATGATCATCCCTTCTTTTTGTCCCCTCATAAATCCAAATGAGGACGTCACGATAATCAGGAGATTCGGAATAATCGAGGCAAACGCCAGCTTTTGAAACACCGTTGTCTCCAGAAGGAAACAGACAGTGATCAACACAGCACAGATCAGGATCCTTTTAATCTTTTTCATGTCTATTCGCCTCCATTATCGCTTCCACTTTCACCTTTTCCATCGATCAGATCCTGCTTTGTTGTTGTAATAACAAGAACTTCCTGTAATTCCTTAAAATCCGTAGCAGGAATGATATATCCGGATCTTGTCAGGTTATTGGAATCTACATTTACCTCTGAAATATATCCAACCAGAAGTCCCTGCAGATATTTGCTGCTGATATTCGATGTTACAACCTGTTCTCCGACCGCCACTTCATTTTCATTATTGGCAAGCTGTTCAAATTTTAAAAGTCCGTCCTGCACCGTCTGCAGATCTCCGCTTACAATACATTTGTCAAAGGTTGTCAGGATCATGGCACTTACATTTTTATCATCGATAATCGAACTTACTGTTGCCCAGTTCGGTCCGACTTCTGTGACGATCCCAACCAGTCCGGTTCCAGATAGGACATTCATATCTTCCCTGATCCCATCATTGCTTCCCTTATCAATCGTAAATTTCGAAAACCAGTTGCTATTCTCGCTGGCGATTACATTCGCAGCAACTTTCGGATAATCCGCTGTATTCTGATCCATCTTATATAGTTCTTTATATCTTTCCAGCGTTGCTGAATTCTGCTGCAATCGGTTATTCTCAGTCGTCATCTCTTCCAGGCGGGATTTCAGTTCTTTGTTTTCTTTTTTTATTTCCTGAAGTGTTGCAAAATTCTCTGAAACATCGCCGATCCACATCCCGACACGGTTGATTCCTTTCTGCATCGGCACGATCGTGTAACCTGCTGCCCAGGAAAGCGGTCCTTTCCCGGACTCTGCAAATCCGGAAAGTCCCATCAATACAATACATATGATAGCAAGGATCAGCAACCAGTATTTATTTGATGTTGAAAATTGATTCTTTCTTTTCATCTATCTTATCCACCTATAATTTTCATCCAACATTGAGTACGAAAGTTTTTTAAGTTCTTTTGAATTGATCATCCGTCGCAGCCCTTCTACTGCACACAGATCTGGCTTAGCAGCCACATGCACCGGATATCCAGTCACAGCTTCTATGTACCGGTCAAGCCCCGGTAGCCTGGAAACACCACCCGTCAGACAGATTCCATTCTTTCTGATTGAACGGGCTACCTCCGGTGGGGTCCGTTCAATCAACTGACCAATCTGCGAAGTACAGGTTTCCAGAGATTCTTTCATCGCAGCCCGTACCGCACTGCTTGGGATTTCCTGGTATCTTGGTACACCAACAACCAGATTACGTCCGGCAACCACCATGGAAGCTTTTCCGTTTCCGCCAAGCACTCCAAAACGTTTTCTGAGAGCCTCGGCTGTCTGTCTTCCGATCAGAAAATCATAATTCCGGCGGACCATATTCTGAACTGCCACATCAAATGTCATACCACCAATCTTAAGCATTTTATTAAGTACCATGCCACCTGAACCTACTACAGATAATTCGGTTGTAGCCGCACCAAAATCAACGATCAGCATCCCTTTTGTCTTCCGGACATCAATTCCCATTCCGATACACTGCGCAACACCGCGTTCTACAATACTCACTTCTTTTGCCTTCGCCGTTGAATGAACAACCAGATCAAAAAACGCCCGTTTTTCAACTTCTGTGACATCCGTAGGTACTGCGATCAGATATTCTGATCCTCTTGTAAAACGGCGCTCTTTCTTCAGCAGATTCTGAAGAAGATACTGCATATCCGTAAATCTGCTGATTACACCTTCTTTCATCGGAAACACCACTTCAATATTTCCCGGTGTTCTCTCGAACATCGCATATGCTTCATCGCCGACAGCCAAGATCTCTTTTCCGTCCACAATAGCAATTACATTCTTCTCTTTCCACGTATTGTCCTGCTTTTTATCATACACCTTGATCTCATAAGTCCCGAGATCAAGACCGTAAATATTTCGCGCCATAATCTAAAGTTCCTTTCCATACTACTTTTCCTTAAGCAGCTTCTGCTCTGCGAGTGATACATAGCAGTTATCACCAATAATGATATGATCCAGAAGTTCAATTCCAAGAAGGCTTCCGCCCTCTCGGATTCGCTGTGTCACAAGAATATCTTCCCTGCTCGGCATCGGATCACCACTTGGATGATTGTGCAACAATATAATATAGACTGCGTTCTTTTGCAATGCCTCTATAAAAAGCTCTCTCGGGGAAATTACGGACATATTTACTGTCCCTCTCGAAATTTCGCTTTCTCCGATCAGTCTGGAACGCGTATTCAGCATCAGCAATTTCAAATGCTCCTGCCTGTAATAGCGCATATCTTCCATATAATATGCTGCAATTGTATCCGGTCTTGAAAAATCCAGATCTTCTCTGGCTGAAAGCTGGGACATTCTCTTGGAAAGTTCACAAAGGCATAAGATCTGAATAGCCTTTACTCTTCCGATTCCACTGATTTTCAGCAGTTCTTCTTTTGTCCAGCTTTGAAGATGGGCTTTGGCTTGTGGCTGTGTACCTTCTCCGGGATAAAAAAGCTTCCTGGCAAGATCCAGTGCACTCTCTCCCTTTGTTCCAGTCCTTAACAAAACAGCGAGCAATTCAATATCTGTTAAACTGCCCGCCCCAAAGCGTTCACATTTTTCATATGGCCGCTCTTCTGATAACATTTCTCGAATGGTATTTTTTTGATTCATCCTTTTGCAGGATTTGTTGATTCACACCAGACTCTCCACCCTTGTATATGGGATGCTTTATACATCCTATAAGAAACGATAAATGAATATGGAGATAATCACTCCAATAATGCTTGCGATCGTGATCTTAATCGTAAGACCAAACGTAATAACGACAAGTCCGAGGTTCAAAACAATCGGTGTCTCTACCCCGAAAGTCTGTCCATAAGAAAGCCAGCTAAGTGCTGGAACCCCTTCTGCAAGCACACCGATAAAGCCACCCAGAACAATTCCTGCCAAAATCAGCAGAAATAACGCCCAGACATTCTTACTTCCGGCTCCTCTCATCTGTACTCCTCCTCTTTTGAATCACAAACTGGTATCATTTTAGCATATTTTAAAAAACGTGTATAGACTTTTTAAATATTATTTTTTTCTTAACACAGCTGTTTTCTATAAAAACGGTGCATATTTTTGTCGAATTTTCTCTGCGATTTTAATACCGTCTGCTGCCGCCGACGTAATCCCGCCGGCATATCCTGCGCCCTCTCCGCAAGGATAAAGTCCTCCAATCACGCTTTCCAGCGAATGATTATCTCTTACGATCCGTACCGGCGAAGAGGTTCTGCTCTCCACTCCGGAAAGAATGGAAAGAGGATGCGAAAAACCTCGAATTTTCTTGTTAAAATCTTCCATCCCATCCACCAGCGCGCTACTGATCTTTGCCGGAAAAATCCCCGCCAGGTCTGTCTCTTCATACGCACCCTTCATACATGGCTCATGTCCCTGATACCAGACTTCTGCTTCGGTCTTTTCCTTTTCTTTTCCGGTCACACTCCGGTAAAAATCCCCGTATCTCTGTACCGGAATTTTCCCTTTTCCTGCTTTGTAAGCTGCCTTTTCCAGTTTTCTCTGGAATGCAATTCCGGCAAGCGGATGGTCGCTTTCAAAATCTTCCGGTGTAACCGTCACAACGATTGCGCTGTTGGCATTGTGGCTGTCGCGGGCATGATAGCTCATTCCGTTGACCGCAAGATATCCCTCCTCCGAAGACGCATTAACCACATAGCCTCCCGGACACATACAGAACGAATATACACCTCTTCCATCCGGCAGTTTTGCAGTCAGCTTATAGGCTGCTGCCGGAAGAGATGCCTTTGCATCCCCATACTGGGAATGATTGATCAGCTCCTGCGGGTGTTCTGCACGTACACCAACCGCAAAGGATTTTGCCTCCATCGGAACCTTTTTCTCGAAGAGCATCGCAAAGGTCTCCCGCGCACTGTGTCCCGGTGCCAGAACCAGCGTCTCCGTCTGTATTTCTTCTTTTTCTTTTTTCAGAAGATCTTCATATACGATTCCTCTGATCCGCCTTGTATTTTCCGTAAAAAGGACCTCTGTCATCTGTGTATGAAAATGGATTTCACCACCCCACACAAGGATTTTCTCACGCATATTTCTGATCACAGTCCGTAGAATATCCGTTCCAATGTGTGGTTTATTCACATAAAGAATGTCTTTTGGTGCTCCGTTTTCCACGAAAATTTCCAGCACCTTACGATTGCGCCCCACCGGATCCTTGATCAGTGTATTTAGTTTTCCGTCTGAAAACGTCCCTGCTCCGCCTTCTCCAAACTGCACATTGGAATCCGGTTTCAGCACCCCCGTCTTCCAGAACTCCTCAACATCTTTCTGTCGCTCTTCTACCGGTGCCCCCTGTTCCAGAAGAACCGGCTGATACCCATATTCTGCAAGAAAATACGCACAGAAAAGTCCGGCAGGGCCGCATCCGACAACTACCGGACGTGACTTCAATTTTTCGTTGCCTCCTGCCGGAAAAACATATGGCATTGCTTCATGGAATTGCACATTGCCTGCACGCTTTTTTCGGGTAAGCATCTTCAAAAGCTGTTTTTCATTGTCCGCTTTTACATCCACAGTATAGACATAGAACAGATCCGGCTTCTTTCTGGCATCCAGAGACTGCTTGATAATCTCATAGCTCTGTACCGCTTCTGTCCTGCACATCAGTGTGTGCACAATCTTTTTCTTCAAATCCTCTTCCGTATGCGTAACCGGAAGCTTCAGCTGACTGATTCTAAGCATTTGCCGCTCCTTTCCCTGCCAGATAACCACTGGTCCATGCCCACTGCAGATTGTAACCTCCGCAGATTCCATCTACATCCAGAATTTCTCCTGCAAAATAAAGTCCTTTTACAAGCTTCGACTCCATCGTGTCCGGATCAATTTCGCTTGTATCTACACCACCCGCACAGATCTGCGCCTGTTCAAACGGATTTGTCTTATCAATATAAGTACGGAAATGCTTACAGATCCGGCAAAGTCTTTCCAGATTCTCTTCACTAAGGTCATGCACCGGCATTGTTCCTGAAATTCCAATTCTCTTAAGCAACGCACCGGCAAGCTTTTTGTGGAATAACCCATTAAAATACTGTTCCATCACAAGACCATCCAGCCTTATCTTCCGTTCCTTTAACATCTGCAAAAATTCTACATCTCCAAAATCCGGCATAAAATCCAGTTCTGCAAAAACTTCTTTCTTTTCATACAGACCTCTCGCTGCATAACGGCTGATCTGAAAGACCGGAATCCCGGAAATACCATAATCCGTAAGCTGCAGCTCGCCGATATCAGAAGCCGTTTCTGTCCCATCGATAAAAACCGTTACTTTTCCATGAGTACGAACGCCTGCGACTTGCCGGTACAGCTTTTCCCTGCACCGGAGCTGTACCAGAGCCGGGACAACCGGAACCAGCTTATGTCCCAGCATTTTTGCCAGGTCATATCCACTTCCGTCACTCCCTAGCTTTGCAGCTGCCTTTGATCCGGCCGCAAGGATCACAGCCTCACCGGAAATCATTCCTTTTTTCCCATCTTTTGAAAAACTGATCTGAAAACCATTTTTCTTTGGTATGATCCCAAATACGCGAACTCCGGTATGAATCCGGATCTTTGCCAGTTTCAGCGCAGACTCCAGCGCTTCCCTCACTGCCGAGGCTTGCTCGGACCAGGGATACAGATAGCCATTTTTATCCTTCGGATAAATTCCAAGATTTTTAAAAAAAGACGTTGTCTCAGGCTCAGAAAATTTTCCGATTGATTTCCATGCAAATCCGCTATTGTCACTTCGATAGCAGGATGAATCCTGAAAACGATTGGTAAAGTTACATCTGCCATTACCCGTCGACAGTATTTTTCTGCCAATTATTTCATTCTGTTCCAGAAGCAGTACATCTGCGCCGTTCTGCGCCGCCGTAAGTGCAGCCATACTGCCAGCTGCTCCGCCGCCGATGATGATGACTCTTTTTTTCATTCTATAATTCCTTTACAATTCCTTTTTCATATAACTTCTGAAGAGACATTAAAATACCAAGTTTTGCATGCGCCCAGGTGAGACCTCCCTGAAAATATACTGCATACGGTTCTTTGATCGGTCCATCTGCACTCAGTTCGATGGACGATCCCTGTACAAATGCCCCTGCCGCCATAATCACATCACTGTCATATCCCGGCATTGCCCACGGTTCCGGTGTTACATAACTGTCAACCGGTGCTGCCGCCTGGATTCCCTGACAGAATGCAATTACACCTTCCGCACTTCCAAGTGTTACCGCCTGAATGATATCGTGGCGTTCCTCTTTTCCGTCCGGTACAACTGCATAACCAAGCTTTTCATATACATTCGCCGCAAAAATAGCACCTTTTAATGCACCTGCAACAACAGTCGGTGCAAGGAAAAGTCCCTGATAAAACGACTGCATCACACCAAGTGAAGCACCCACTTCTTTTCCAAGTCCAGGAGAAGTAAGGCGGTAAGCACACTGCTCGATCAGATCCTTTCTTCCAGCCACATAGCCACCGATCGGGGCAAGTCCGCCGCCCGGATTCTTGATCAGGGAACCGACAACCAGATCCGCACCCACATCACTTGGCTCCTTTTCTTCTACGAATTCACCATAGCAGTTATCCACCATACAGATGACTTCCGGTTTGATCTTCTTGACAAATGCAATTGCTTCCCCAATTTGATCCACAGAAAAACTCGGTCTTGTCTGATATCCTTTGGAACGCTGAATCGTGATCAGCTTTGTTTTCTCGCCAATCGCTTTTTCAATCGAATCAAAGTCAAAGCTTCCGTCCGGCAGCAGGTCCACCTGGTTATAGATTACTCCATATTCTGCAAGGGAACCTGTGGATGGGCGGATTCCAATGACCTCTTCCAGTGTGTCATAAGGCTTTCCTGCGATGGAAAGCAGTTCATCACCAGGTCTTAAATTTGCAGAAAGTGTTAAAGCAAGTGCATGGGTTCCACAGGTAATCTGTGGTCTTACCAGCGCATCTTCGGTATGAAAGACATTTGCATACACCTTTTCCAGCGTATCTCTTCCAAAATCATTGTATCCATAGCCAGATGCATAGTTAAAGCATTCTGCATTCACCCTTGCTTCCTGCATGGCATGAATGACCTTCAGCTGGTTCAACTCTGCCATCTTATCGATCTTATCAAAACGTTCTTTCAGTGATTTTTCAATTTTTTCTCCAAAGTCATGAACTTCCGGTGAAATTCCGGTCTGTTCATATAATTTCTGTATTTTCTGACTGATATCCATTAGTCTATAATCTCCTTTTCTTTCAGTATCACAAGCATTGCCTGCAAAATCTTCTCTTCATCGTATCCGAATTCCTCTTTCTGGATCCAGTTCACATCCCGCTCTCTGCGGAACCAGGTCAACTGACGTTTTGCAAAATGACGGGTATCCCTTTTCAGGATCGTTACCGCTTCTTCAAGTGAATTCTTTCCATCCAGATAATCCAGAATTTCCTTATATCCAAGTCCCTGCATTGAAACCATTTCCCTTGTGCATCCTCTGGTCTTTAAAGCAGTCACCTCATCTACAAGCCCCTGCTCCACCATCAAATCCACACGACGATCAATCCGCTCATACAAACGGCTACGCACATCATTCAGAACAAAATACGCAAACCGATACGGGGAATCCTTCTCCCGTTCTGCTTCATTATGTTCGGAAATCTTTGTTCCTGTCTCATGATAATATTCCAGAGCACGAATCACCCGTTTTACATTATTTGCATGAATTGCATCTGCCGACTTTGGATCCGCTTCCCGTAGCCTGTCATGGAGCGCCTGCGCACCATGCTCCTTTGCATACGTTTCCAGTTTCTTTCGATAGGCAGTGTTTTCTTCTCCCTTTTCAAAATCAATGTCATACAAAAGCGCCTGGATATAAAATCCCGTGCCACCTACAACAATCGGAATACGTCCTCTCTTATAGATCTCTACCATTGCATCTTTTGCCATCTTCTGAAAAACAGCTACATTAAATTCCTCTTCCGGATTAAGCACATCGATCAGATAATGTTTCACACCTTTCATCTCTTCCGGCAAAATCTTCGCGGAACCAATATCCATGTGCCGGTATACCTGCATCGAATCCGCCGAAATGATCTCTCCTCCAATTGCTTTTGCAAGGCCAATCGACGCAGCCGTCTTTCCGACAGCAGTCGGGCCTGTCAATATGATCAGTGGCTTTTTCTTCTCTGTCATCTGTGTCATGTTCTTCTCCTACACAATACGCTTAAATTTCTTTTCCAGTTCCCGCTTTGTCATCGCAATGATCGTTGGCCTGCCATGTGGACAATGATATGGATTATCCAGGGACAACAGTTCATTGATCAGTTCATCCATTTCTGCATAGGACAGCTTCATATTTCCTTTGACAGCCGCCTTGCAGGACATGGACGCAATCTTCTCATCAATCAGCTCTGGTTCCAGACTGGTCGATAACCCATCCGACAGAGAATCCAACATTTCAAGAAGTAGTTCCTTTTTGGCGATTCCAAACAGATTATCCGGAATTGCGCGAACTGCGTACTCGTCACCACCAAATGGCTCAATTTCAAACCCGATTGCCGTAAAGCGGTCTTTAAATGTCTCCAACACATCAATCTCCTGCATAGAAAGGCTCAGGATGATCGGTGGGCTCAAGTATTGTGAAGTATACTCTCTCTTCTTCATTCCTGCAAGGGCCCTTTCATAAAGGACTCTTTCATGTGCGGCATGCTGGTCTATAATATAGAGGCTGTCACGATACTGGATCAGCCAGTAGGTTTCAAAAACCTGTCCAATGATCCGGTATTCCTGTCTTGCCTCTTTCTTTAAAATCTGCTCTTCAAACAAATCTAACTGTTTTACTTTTTTTGCTTTCAAATCCTTCAAAAACAGATTTGACTCTGTTTTTTCCGGATCACGCTCTGTTTTTTCTTTACTTTTATCAGAATACGCTCTGTTTTCTGTTCCTTTATTCTGGATATCTACAGCCGGATTTTCATCTAATGCAGCCATCTTTGACTCTTTAGCACCGATATTCTTCTCTTGCTCTTCTTTTGCTTCTGCAAGGTGACTGGCATAAACCCGCTCCCTCATCTTCTGCATAAAATAATCCAGCTTTTCGTCACCGGTTGAGACTGTCTTTTCTGTACTTATCTGTGTCTGAAGTTCTGCTGACGGCATCTCTGACTGCGACCAGGATTCCGCTCGCTCTGCCCCCTTCTGAACGGAACTCTTTCGCATCTTGGGTGAAGTGCCATTTGTCCGATATGGATTCCCCGCATCTCTTATAACAGTTTTCTTTTCCTGTCTTTTTTCAGACATTCCCGGTACTTTGATCTCAGACATTTCCACTTCCGGAATCAACTCCGGCTCATGCAGTCCCTTACTGATCGCCTCATAAAGCAGATTGTAAATCCCCTGCTGGTTACTGAACCTAAGTTCCATCTTGGATGGATGCACATTTACATCAATTTTTTCCGGATTGATCTCAATCTGGAATGCAACAAACGGATAACGATGCTGCATCGTAAAATCTTTGTATCCATCTTCAATCGCTTTTGCAAGAATACTGTTCCTTACATAACGCCCATTGACAAAATAATTTTCAAAATTTCGATTTCCACGGTTAATCACTGGCTTTCCCAGATATCCGGACAGCCTTACACCATCTTTTTCAAATTCCAGTGGGATCAGATTGTTCGCAATTTCCCGTCCGTAAATGTGGTAAATGACATCTTTCATCTTCCCGTTCCCGGAAGTATGCAGCTTTACCTGTCCATTGTTGATAAACCGGAAGGAAATATCCGGATGCGAAAGGGCAAGTCTGGTCAGCAGATCACTGATATGGCTTGCCTCTGTCATCGGCGTCTTCAGAAATTTGCGTCTGGCAGGTGTATTAAAAAACAGCTGACGCACCAGAAAGGTCGTCCCATCCGGCGCTCCGGTCTCCTCCGGCGTTCTTCCTTTTCCGCCTTCTATGATATATTTTGTCCCAAATACGTCTTCTCTTGTCTTTGTGATCAGTTCCACTCTTGCAACTGCCGAAATACTCGACAACGCTTCTCCGCGGAACCCAAGAGAAGACAAATGTGTCAGATCCTCTGCACTGCGGATTTTGCTGGTCGAATGGCGCAGAAATGCATTTTCCACGTCCTGTTTCGCGATCCCACAACCATTATCCGTAATTCGTATCAGAGAAATCCCGCCCTCTTCAATCTCCACAGTCACCGCTGTAGATCCTGCGTCAATCGCATTTTCCACCAGCTCTTTCACAACAGAAGCCGGGCGTTCAATCACTTCCCCGGCTGCTATCTTATCAATTGTAATCTGATCCAGCAATTCTATATGCGGCATTCGATTCTTCTTTCCTTTCTCTTATGGATCAGCCTACCATCTGTTCCGCAGCTTATTCTGCAGCTGATACAGTTTGTTCATGGCATCCATTGGCGTCATATGGCTGATATCCAGTTCCTTTAACTCATTTAACACATCATCATCTTTTACGGTATCAAACAGAGAAAACTGTGTCAGATCCACCTCATCCAGCTTCTTCTGCGTTTTTTTCTTCGTCTCACTTCCCTGTACCGCAATATCCTTTACTTTTCCGGTAATATCCGCTGTCACCAGCTCTTCTACGATCTCTTTGGCGCGGTTAATGACCGGATCCGGCACTCCTGCAAGCTTTGCGACCTGGATACCATAACTCTTGTCTGCTCCACCCTTTACGATCTTACGCAGGAATACGATATCATCACCTTTTTCCTTGACCGCAATACAATAGTTGTTGACATTGCTAATCTTGCCTTCCAGCTCGGTAAGCTCATGATAGTGGGTTGCAAATAAGGTCTTTGCCCCAAGAAGCTTGCTGTTGCTGATATACTCGACAACCGCCCAAGCAATACTCAATCCATCAAAGGTACTGGTTCCTCTTCCAATCTCATCCAAGATCAGAAGGCTCTTGCTTGTCGCATTTCGCAGAATATTTGCCACTTCGTTCATCTCCACCATGAAGGTGCTCTGTCCGCTTGCCAGGTCATCTGACGCTCCCACACGGGTAAAAATGCGGTCCACAAGTCCAATATTTGCTGAAGACGCCGGCACAAAGGATCCCAGCTGTGCCATCAGTACGATCAGCGCAGCCTGACGCATATAGGTGGATTTTCCAGCCATGTTTGGTCCGGTAATGATGGAAATGCGCTGTTTTTTATCATCCAGATAAGTATCGTTGGCAATAAACATATCATTCGGGATCATCTTTTCCACCACCGGATGTCGCCCATCACGAATGTCGATCACGCCCTTTTCATTGATCTTTGGCCGTACATAGTTGTTGCGCTCGGCAACCAGTGCAAGAGAAGCTATCACATCCAGCTTTGCAACTGCCTTTGCTGTTCTCTGTATCCTGGTCAACTCTGCTGCGATAGTATTTCTCACCTCACAGTAAAGCTCATATTCCAGTGCACAGAGTTTATCCTCTGCTCCCAGAATCGTATCTTCCAGCTCTTTCAGTTCTGGAATGATATAACGCTCCGCATTGGCAAGGGTCTGCTTTCTTGTATAATAATCCGGAACCAGATCTTTGAACGAATTGGTAACTTCCAGATAATAACCGAATACTTTATTATAACGGATCCGCAGGTTTTTAATCCCGGTCTTTTCCCGTTCCTTGGTCTCCAGATCAGCAAGCCAGTTCTTTCCTTCGGATTTTGCTTTTCGAAGACGATCCACTTCTTCATTATAACCGTCTTTGATGATTCCGCCTTCTTTCATGGCAAGTGGCGGTTCTTCCTGAATCGCCCGTCCGACCAGATCACAAAGTTCTTCCAGCGGATCCAGTTCTTCATAAATTTCTTTTAAAAGGTCACTCTCCATATCCTTTAATATACATTTTACCGACGGGAGCATGGAAAGGGAACTCTGAAATGCAATCAGGTCTCTTGGATTTGCTGACTGATAGGTGATTTTCCCGACCAGACGCTCCAGATCGTACACCGGATTCAAATATTCCCGGATTTCTTCTCTGCAAATAGCATTGTCCTTCAATTCCGCAACCGCATCCAGCCTTTTGACAATGGATTTCTTGTCGATCAACGGCTGTTCTACATATTTCCGAAGGGTTCTCGCCCCCATTGCCGTCTTTGTCTTATCCAGTACCCACAGAAGGGATCCTCTTTTCTGCTTTTCACGCAAAGTCTCAACCAACTCCAGATTACGCCTTGTAGCACTGTCCAGAACCATATAATTACCCGTTGCATAACGTGTCAGACGGCTCATATGAGACAGGGAATTCTTCTGCGTCTCTTCCAGATATTTTAAAAGCGCACCGGACGCGATCATCCCACATTCATAGTCCGAAAGTCCAATTCCTTCAAGAGAAGCCACCTTAAAATGCTCCTGCAAAGTTTCCCGGCAGAGTGCATCATCAAAATACCATGCTTCCAGTGAATAAATTGCCATATGCAGACGGTTTTTCAGATCATCCAAATCCAGTCCACTCATGTAAAATGCTTCATTGCAGACAATCTCAGACGGCATAAATTTGTAAAGCTCATCCATCAGTTTTGTCTGGGAATCCAGTTCTGTCACCAGATATTCCCCGGTTGTAACATCCGCAACCGAAAGTCCGTACCGGTCTGCCATATAGACAATACACATAATGTAATTGTTCTTTGTTTCATCCAGTCCCTGAGTATCCAGGTTGGTTCCAGGTGTTACTACACGGATAACTTCCCGTTTTACAATTCCTTTTGCTGTTTTCGGATCTTCTACCTGCTCACAGATTGCTACCTTATAGCCTTTTGATACCAGACGGTTCAGATAACTGTCAACTGCATGGTACGGGATTCCGCACATCGGTGCCCGTTCCTCCAGTCCGCAATTCTTTCCAGTCAGAGTAATTTCCAGCTCTTTTGATGCTGTGAGAGCATCGTCGAAGAACATTTCATAAAAATCTCCTAAGCGGTAAAAAAGGATACAATCCTTGTATTCCTCTTTTGTCTGCATATATTGCTTCATCATCGGTGTTAATTCATTACTCATATCAAAATCTCCTTATTTTATAAGGGTTTCAGCGTTTGTGGTATGCTAATTTGACCATCTTTTGACCAAATTTGTAAATCCTGATCAATTGTTGCATTTGAACGGAATGAATAATTATGCATATAACCTGTATATTTATTAAACTCGCTGTTAATAAATACGGAGTCCGGATGTGTATAATGTTTCATCATATCAATATCATTATGTCCGGAAATAAGCATTATAGACGCTGGATCCATATGAGATTCATAACACAATGTAATAAACGTATGGCGGAATAAATGAGGATGAATATTGGAAATATGATATTCCCTATTTTCTGTTAGTGCCTGTTGTTTTTCATGATTATTCATTATGGAAGTTATCCGTCGGCACTCTTTTTCTGCCTGTGTCGGCATAAAACAATTTCCCTCTTGTGTCGTAAAAATCAATTGAGGATAATCATTTAATAACAAATTTTTAATCCCCCACTTTTTTTGTACTTTCTTTTGTCAGCAAGCTGTTTTTCGCGCCAACTATATAACGCATCAACTGCCGCCTTGAATAGAGGGATTTTTCTTATACTTGCGGTTCTTTTTGGAGATGTAATTTGCTTGATGTAATAAGGTCTATCTAGTTTGTTCCCGTTGTCATCGTAATAAACAGGGACAATATTGATTGTTTTATACACATGGAGATAGTTGTTTTGAAAGTCAACATCTTTCCATTCCAATGCACACGCCTCTCCAATCCGCATTCCTGTAAAAAGAAGCAGCATATATAATTCGTAATATCGAGTATCTCTTGCTACATCAAAAAACCTTATGATTTCGTCGTTTGTCATGCGTTTCAAATTCTGTCCTGCTATTTTGACCGGTTTGAAGTTTTTATTCGTTATTTCCGGATAAACAATCCCTCTGCATGGATTGAATAAAAGCATTTTTCCGATTACAGCTCTTTCAAGACAGCTGGATACGACAGAAACAGTAGAACGGATAGTGGATTTTTTATAGCCTTTGTTAGCTAGTTCAATAACCATATTTTGAACATGCGTGATTTGAATATCTGCTAATTTCATATAGCCTATATATTTTATACACCGATTATACGAATCGATATAATTTCGAATTGTTGTTTTTTTTATCCTATTTACGATATAGAGTTCCATCCATTTTTCAAACCACTGATTTAGAGTTATTTTGTGTGTGTCTATATCTAATCCGTATTTTGTTTTTTCTAATAATTTTCCCTTTTCTTTTTAACTTCTTTTAAAGTATGACCATATAGGCATATCGGTTTCTTTCCTCCTCCAAGTGATATGCGTGTTTGATAACGCCCATCTTTTCGTTGGGTAAACCCTTTTCCTAATTCTTTGCCTGTTAGATCTTTTCCCATGACGATCACCTGTCTTTTCTTGACCCATGGACAGGTACTTCATCCGTTTAATAGTATCAAATTTTAATGAGCTTTTCAAGAAGCTCTTTTTGGGTACTATAGGATAAAATACTCAATGCCGCACTTGATAGTCAATCCATTTTTCTAATTTTTTTTGTGAATTAAAGTTCTTTTTCCTATTCGCACCATCATTTTTTGCTCATAAGCTAAAGAACGCATTGTTTTTTCGGACACTCCTGTTAACTTGCAGGCTTCTTTTACTGATAAAAGAAGTTTTGGATACCTGCTTTTGGTCAGGTGAAGTACGTGTATCCATGCCCAGAAGTCTCTGAACAATTTCAAAATCACGGTCACTCACCAGTGGCTCATGATTTTTCTCAATCCGGATCCAGTCATCTTCCGGTTTCACATAAGTCTGCTTCACTTTATGGTTCGGTGTTGTCCTTTTTCCCTGCACAAGATTTCCGATATAAACCTCGTTTTCCAGTATCCTACGGACTGTAACAGAACTCCAAAGTGCCTGCTCTTTCTGCCGGAAGCCAGTTTCATAATGACTGCCGCTGCTGATTTTATATTCAAATGGTGAAAGAATACCCAGTTCATTTAAACGATTAGCGATCGCATCCTGACTCATTCCCCGTAGCTTCATCTTAAAAATATCCTGTACTACACTGCCTGCAGATGGGTCAATCTCTAATTTATGCTTATCTGTCTTTGTCTTCCTGTATCCAAATGCTACAAACGGAGTCACGCATTCCCCTTTTTCCCTCTTAATCTCAAGATTACTCCTGATCTTAATAGAAATGTCACGGCACGTATGTTACAACCGGCAATCGAGAAGGATTTGAACGTTGGGCAAAACTAAATAATCTAAAAGAAGCAGCCCGCACCTTCAACTATCTTTCCGAAAATAACCTGCTGAATTATGAAGATTTCCAACAGCATATTTCTGACGTTGATGCTTCTGTTAAAGCGGCTGAACAGAGAATAATACAAATTAACAGTGAGCTGAGCACACAGAAAATCATTCAAAAACACTGTGATTCTTACCGTCTCTGCCGAAAAGTGATTGAAGATTGCAAATCTGCTAAAAATCCCAAAGCATACCGGATCAAACATCAGGCAGAATACCAGCTCCACGATTCACTAAAAAAAGAGCTTCAGGATCTCGGTGTTACCAAAATCCCAAGCTCTAATAAAATCCAGAAGCAGATTGAAAATCTTGAATCTGAACAGACTTCTACTGTTCGGGAAAAACAGGAATTACAGAAAAAGCTGAAAACTCTGGAAATCATTCAGCAGAATTTCACAGCACTGCTCAATGCTCCGGAGATGCAAATTCCTGTATCAGGGAAAGAGCCAACTCTTTAAAAAGAAGAGGTACCTATGTAACGGTGCCTCTTCCCTTTCCATCTAATCTGTTTTATTGCTCTACCCTATCACCCTTAATATGCTGGTGGAAGATGTATTCCATGTGGAAGATTGAGCTGGGTATTTTATCCAGCTCAATCTTCCGCTCCCTGTAAATGAGAATTTGTCCGCTCCTTTATATAAAATAATTCCATTTTTCAGAACTACTAACTATTTTTCTTCAGCCCATAAAATTAAACGATCAGAACACTCTGTTGGTTGCGACACTCTACATGTATTTTTTATAAATCCTTTAGTAAAGATATGATCAATAGGTGATGCTGGAGTAGTCAATTTAGTATTAATCGGGGAAATCAATGCTCGTATGATTCTGTATAATTTCTGTGAATTAGTGACTTCTCACGCTGTGGTAAAAACATCTAAAAATACCAAACACGTCTATAAAATTAATTTCGCCACCGCAGTAAACATATGCAGGGCATATCTCAAACACGGCGGTGATGAAACAGAGACCATGCTTCTCATACAAAAGTATCTGACACCTGTCAGGTACAATCGAAAATATCCTATCCACCTCAGTCCAAAGAGAAATAGGGATTTCATGTATCGGGTTGCATAAATCTCGTTACCATTATACTGCGTTATGAGGCAGATATGCAATCTGTCTTTTTGTCATACACAAAAAATGATTTGAACTCATCATACACCTGCTTTCTACGCATTAGTGCACCTAAAAAATACAGCATTTCTTAACTGAACAGTATTTTCAATGCATGAACGCATATGATATACTGTTTTCATCATAAAAAACCTTATCTAAATGACATTGATTATCTAATTAACTACATTATTTTCTGTCTAAAATATCCATAAATTCGTC
>ERZ894191.35-NODE-35-length-116501-cov-13.249970_pt1 | contig 116501 bp, 95 predicted proteins | sample MGYA00380282_ERZ894191 | MGnify/ENA primary metagenome ERZ894191 (study PRJEB32331, sample SAMN06328485) | human gut metagenome | biome: human gut microbiome; feature: stool | host: Homo sapiens | collected 2013-02-21 ...
CCCCCAGACAGAGATCATACTGGAGCCGCCTGCGCTGATGAACGGCAGCGTGACGCCGGTGAGCGGCAGAACATCCGTGGGGCCGAAGACATTGAGCGCGGCCTGAAAGAGCAGCATGCCCGAGACGGCGCACGCCGCGATGGCGTAGAACGTGGAGCGACTGCGTGTGACATCGCTGCGGGCGTAGAGGATAAAGAGGACGAGCGCGAACAGCACTGCCATGCCCATTAAAAGGCCCTGCTCCTCGCACAGCATACCGAACACGAGGTCGCTGTCGCCGGCGGCGACATATTTTAAGATGCCGTTGCCGAGGCCGAGACCGAAGAGGCCGCCGCTTGCGATATACGTCATGGTGCGCACCTGCTGGTAGCCGAGGCTGTCCTGCGTGTGCTCCCACACGTGCATCCAGCCCGAGAAGCGCTGGGCAACGTAGGGTTTAAACTGCAAAATGAGGAACACGCCGAAGCACGCTGCCGCGAGGATGAGGAAAATGGTGCGGAAGCTGCCGGAACGCATGAACGCGATGATGAGGAAGCAGGCGAAGAAGATGAGCGCCGTGCCGAAATCGCGCATGAGAAACAGGAATGCGAGGCAAATGGCGGCGAACACGATGAACTCCGTGATGTTCTTTTTCGTCTGCAAATGGTCAAGTGTGGAAGCGCCGACGAACACGAATGCGATTTTGATGAACTCCGAGGGCTGGAAGCTGAACGGCCCGATGAAGATCCAGTTGCGGGAGCCGTTGACGTCTTTGCCGAGCACAAGGTTTGCAACAAACAGCAAAATGGCGCCGATGGCGATGTAGAGCCGCAGCTTCATGACGCGCTCGAGGTCGCTCATGAACCAAACAAGGAAGCAGAAAAGCACAATGCCGATGCCGAACGCGGCAATCTGCATTTTAACGGTGTCGAGCCCCTCACCGCTGAGGAGCAGGATGCCGATGCTGCTGAGGAGCAGCCCAACGGTTTCAATCTCAAAGCTGACGCGCTTTAAGATGCGGCGGGAGAAAAAGTACAGCACCCAGCTTGCCGTGAACAGAATCACGAACGGTGCGGCGGGGTAGAGGCGAAATTCGCCTGTGCCGATCATCAGCTGCAAGGTGAGCGACATCTGAACGAGCGTGACGACGAGCATCAGCTTAAAGGGGGACGCCGCCTCTTTGGAAAAGCCGGTGAACATGCTGCGCTTTTTCTGCGGCACATCGGACGCGTTACGCAGCGTGAGCGTGGTGGAGCCCATGCGGATTTTGTCGCCGATCTGCACGAGCGTGGGCTCTGTGATCTGTTTATTGCGCACGTGTGTGCCGGCGTGGGAGCCGGTATCGCACACGAACCAGCCCTCTTCGCGGCGCATTAAAACGGCATGGTCGCGCGAAACGGAATTATCGGGTATTTGAATATCGCAGCTGCGGCTGCGCCCAATGGAATTCTCCCAGTACAAAACGGGGAAATGCGCGCCGGTGGCGGCATCCTCCAGCATGACGACCGGGTCTTTGCGGCGCTGTCCCTTTTTAAACGAGGTATAGCAGCGCCAGATAACGTACAAAACCATCAGGACGGTGACGGCACGCACGAGCACAAGGGCGGTGGAAAGCAGCCCGGAGCCGAGTATGCGCGTGATGAGTTGCTTTAAAAGCTCCATAAAGACCTCTTTTCTTTACGGCGAAGATCAGTCGTGAATTTCGGCGACCTCACCGGCCTTTTTATAGATGTGGTTCGCGGGCACGAAGCCGCGCACCATGGAAAGCGGATAGACGCGTGCGTTTTTGCCGACGACCGTGCCGGGATTCAAAACGCTGCCGCAGCCGATTTCGGCGTGGTCGCCCAGCATGGCGCCGAATTTGCGCATACCGGTCTCTACGCGTTTGCCGTCCTTTAAGACGGTGACGTTCGAGTGATCCTGCTTTAAGTTCGACGTGACGGCGCCCGCGCCGGTGTGGGCCTTATGGCCCATGACGGAATCGCCGATGTAGTTATAGTGCGGGGCCTGCGCGCCGTCGAACAGGATGGCGTTTTTCACCTCGGTGGAATTGCCGACGACGCAGCCTGCGCCGATGAGCGCGTTGCCGCGGATAAATGCGCCGGGGCGCACCTCGGTCTCCGGCCCGATGATAGTGGGGCCTGCAATGTAGACGTTCGGGTAAAGCTTGGCGCTTTTTGCGACCCACACGTCTTCGCCGCGCTGCTCGTATTCTTCGGGCGAAAGTGTTTTGCCGAGCGCTTTAATGAACTCGCCGATCTTCGGCAGCGCCTCCCACGGGTAGGTGCAGGCTTCAAGCAGCGGGCGCGCCGCGGTATAGCTGAGATCATATAAGGCGCGGACGGTCAATTCTTCATGTTTTACGTTCATATTCATGTTCCTTTCTTGACTCAATCGTACTGAAATTCCGACTCTGCGGAACGGACTTGCGACTTTCCCATAAACCCCATTTTATATAGTATAATACAACTCCCCGCACATTTCCAGTCTGTGCGGGGAGAATTCAGGTTTTCTTAACTATTTTGTGTGTTTACAGGTACTTTAAGGTGCGGATGGCGGCTTCTATGTAAGTTTCGCCGGCATCTGTACCGAGCTTATTTAAGTTGCGGACGTCCCATTTTTCGCCGGAAAGAGAATCTGCCGCCCACATGAACTGGGCAAATCTGACGTTTCGGAACGCCGCGACGGTCGCCATGGCGGCGCATTCCATCTCGACGACGGAGCAACCTTGCTTTAAGCGTTTTTCCACCTTACCGCGCGTCTCTCGAAAGAATGCGTCGGTCGTCCACGTTTTCACGCGGGCATAGGGGACATCCATGTCTTCGAGCGCTTGGCAGACGGCATCTACACAGGCAGGCTCGAGTACGGCTTCCTCGGCGGGCGGGGCGTAGTGGTAGCTGGTGCCTTCATCACGAACGGCGGCGTAAGGCACCAGAATGTGCCCGGCGGTGATGGCGTGATCGAGCGCGCCGCAGGAGCCGAACATCAAAAACTTTTTCACGCCGTGGGGGATCATCTCTTCCATGATGCCGCAGGCAGACGGCGCGCCGACGTGCATGCACATCAGCGCAAACGCGGTGCCGTTCGGCGCAGTGCAGCGATAGACCGGTTCTCCACCGTTGCAGTCCTGATATTGCATGATGACTTCGCCGTGAAATTCCGCCGCGTATTTCTCCGTAAGCGGGCGGGAGAACACACCGATGAGTGCCTCCGGCATATTTTCCATCGGATGATAGAATTCGCTCGGCTCAATGACGGCTGTTTTCTCCGGGTCAAAATCTGTGTGAATCATGGAATTCCCTCCTTCGTTTTCGCAAACTGTAAATTTAATCTATTATGCCACGGAGTGGGCTTTTTGTCAAGCAAAGGCTTAAATTTACCAAAATATTTTATGATTATATTGAAAAGTTGTGCGGGATACGCTACAATAGTTGCAAATACAACTATTGAGAGCTTCTTAGGGGAAAGAGGGCATGTAATTTGAAAAGACTGGCGGTGTATTTAAAACCGTTTTTGCCGCGCATGGGCGTGGGCATCAGCTTTAAGGCGGTCGGTACGCTTGTGGAGCTCGCGATTCCGTGGATTTTGTCGTATATCATTGACGATCTGATCCCGCTGAAAGAAATTCGCCCGGTATGTCTGTGGGGTGGATTGATGATCGTGTGCTCGCTTATTGCGTGGGGCGGCAACATCACGGCGAACCGCATGGCGTCCGCTGTGGCGCGCGACTGCACGCGGCAGATCCGGCACGACCTGTTCCAAAAGATCTCGTATCTTTCGGAAAGCAGGGTGGATGCGTTCACAATTCCGTCGCTTATTTCGCGTATGACGAGCGATACATACGTTTTGCACCAGACGATCGGCATGATCCAGCGCATCGGCATCCGTGCGCCGCTGCTGCTTTTCGGCGGCATCATCGTATCCTTGACGATGGACCCGATGCTGACGCTCATTATGGTGGCGTCCTTGCCCATTGTGGGCGTAATTGTGTTTTACGTCTCGCGAAAAGGGGCGAAGCTTTTTAAGGTCGTGCAGAAGGCTTCCGATTCCATGCTGCGCGTGGTGCGTGAAAACGCCGTGGGCGTGCGCGTCATCAAGGCGCTTTCCAAATCGGACTATGAGCGTGCGCGGTTTAAGAAGGTGAACGACGACCTCACCGAAAAGGAACGCACGGCAGAGAGTACCATGGCGCTCATCAACCCGGTGATGAGCCTTTTGCTGAACCTCGGCATTGTGGCGGTTATCACGGTGGGCGCGGTGCGCGTAAACAACGGCACCTCCGAGATTGGTAAGATCATCGCGTTTATGAATTTATACACCATCGTTTTGAACGCTTTAATGGCGATTAACCGCATTTTCATGATGCTTTCACGCGCATCGGCTTCCTCTGCGCGTGTATTGGAGGTGCTGGACACGCCGGTGGAGCTTTTCGAGACTGAGCCGCACTTCAGCTTTTTGCCGAAGGACGCGCCGCATGTGGAGTTTGACCACGTGACGTTCCGCTATGCGCGCGGCAGCTTTGCGGTGCGGAACATCGATTTTGCGTTAAAGCGCGGCGAGACGCTCGGCATCATCGGCGCGACAGGCGCGGGTAAATCGACGATTATTCGTTTACTCATGCGTTACTACGACGTTTCGGAGGGCTCCGTGAAAATAGACGACGTGGATATCCGCGACTACGCGACGTCCGATTTACGCGCGAAGTTCGGCGTGGTGTTCCAAAACGACACACTGTTTAAGGACACGATACGCGAGAATATCCGCTTAGGGCGAAACCTGACGGATGAGCAGCTTTTGGAAGCGGCACGACGCGCACAGGCGCTGGAATTTATTGAAGAACAGGGCGGCCTGGGCGCGCCGGTCGCCATTAAGGGTGCGAACTTTTCGGGTGGGCAGAAACAGAGATTGCTGCTTGCGCGCGCGTTGGCGGGCGACCCGGACATTTTGCTGTTGGACGACTCCTCGAGCGCGCTCGATTACAGGACGGACTCGAAGCTGCGTGAAGAAATTCGCCTGCATTGTGCGGACGCGACAAAGATCATTATTGCGCAGCGTATCAGCTCCATCATGCATGCGGAAAAAATCATGGTGCTCGAAAACGGCAATGTCATCGGCATGGGTACGCACGAAGAATTGATGGAGACCTGTCCGCTTTACCGCGAGATCGGGGAGTCGCAGATCGGCGAGGGACTCGCAAAGGAGGTGCGCACATGAAAAGGCCGGAAACCGTGCAAACGGAAAAACACGAAAAGCCCAAAATGAAAAAAACGGCGGTGCTGTCGCGCCTTTTGCCGTATTTGATGCGCTACAAATTTTTGATGCTCGGGGCGATTTTACTGACGGTCGGCGGCAATTTGCTTTCACTGGCTGGACCGTACATTTCGGGTCTTGCGGTGGATGCGATGGAGCTCGGCCGCGGCAAAGTCAATTTTGAAAAGGTGGGCTGCTACGGCGTTCTGATGGTTGTGATGTACGCGATATCCGCAGCACTTTCGTATGCGCTGACGCGCCTTATGATCGTCATCAGCCGCCGCGTGGTGAACACGATGCGGCACGATGTGTTCCAAAAGCTGAGCGAGCTGCCGGTCGGATACTTCGATACACACCAGACGGGCGACATTTTGAGCCGTATTTCGTATGACATCGACACCATAAACACCTCGCTTACGAATGATATGGTGCAGGTGTTCGCGAGCGCCGTCACAGTCATCGGCGCGCTCATCATGATGCTTTCCATTTCGCCGACGCTTGTGCTGGTGTTTGTTTTCACTGTGCCGCTTTCGATGTTCATGACGAAGAAGATCACGGGCTTTACGCGGCCGCTGTTCCGCAAGCGCTCTGCAAAGCTGGGCGAGCTGAACGGCTTTGTGGAGGAAATGATCAGCGGGCAGAAGACGCTGCGCGCGTATAGCCAAGAAGAAAACACCATTAAGAAGCTCGATAAACAGAACGACGAGACCGTGGACGCGTACTACCGCGCCGATTATTACGGCAGCATGGTGGGACCGTCCGTCAACTTCGTCAACAACCTTTCGCTTTCGCTCGTCAGCTTTTTCGGCGCACTGCTGTTTTTGGGCGGGTCAATCTCCATCGGCAATATTTCGAGCTTTGTGCTGTACTCCCGCAAGTTCAGCGGGCCAATCAACGAGATCGCAAATATCATCGGCGAATTGCAGTCGGCGTTTTCGGCGGCGGAGCGTGTGTTCCGCTTACTGGATGAAGAGCCCGAGGTCGCGGACAGTCCGGATGCCGAAGGCCTCACCGAAGCCGAGGGTGACGTAGGCCTTTCGCACGTGAACTTCGGCTACACAAAGGACAGACAGATCATCAAAGACCTCTCGCTGCATGTGCCGAAGGGTGCGCTTGTAGCCATTGTGGGCCCGACGGGCGCGGGCAAAACGACCATCATCAATTTGCTGATGCGCTTTTACGATGTGGACAGAGGAGAGATTACGCTTGACCATAAGCCAATCAAAGACCTGACGCGCCGCAGTTTGCGCCTCAATTACTCCATGGTCTTGCAGGACACATGGCTTTTTACGGGCACGGTGTATGAAAACATCGCCTACGGCAGCGAAAAGGCGACGCGCGAAGACGTGGAGCGCGTGTGCAAGGCGTGCGGCATCCATGACTACATCCGGACGCTGCCGGCCGGTTACGAAACGGTGCTCGAGGACGACGGCGCGAATATCTCAAAGGGACAAAAGCAGCTGATGACCATTGCACGCGCGATGCTGCTGGAGTCGTCCCTGCTCATTCTGGACGAGGCGACCTCAAACGTCGATACGCGCACGGAGCTGCGCATACAAAAGGCCATGCGTACGCTGATGGCGGACAAGACCTGCTTTGTCATTGCGCACCGCTTATCGACCATTCGCAACGCGGATATGATCTTAGTCGTGCGCGACGGCGAGATTGTGGAGCGCGGCACGCATGAAAGCTTGATGCAGGGCGACACATTCTACCGGCATTTGTATAACGCACAGTTCGCGTAAAAACGCAGAAACGGGGGCTGTTATGAGATGTATACGGAGAACATTGCCCCACGCGGCGTGGATGTGAAAGAAATTCAGGCTGCAAAGGCGCGTGAAACGTAAAATGCGGCCCCAAAAATTTTAAGAAAATACTAAGTTGAAACCGCTTGAAAAAATTCATTTTCGGTCTTATAATCATGCTGAATACGCAGTTCTGAGAAACTGCGAGCAGGAGACCGGGGGTGGAGGACATCAGGCGGTTTTTACATACGCTGTACGGATTGTTTGAAAAGGGAACGCGCATTCGGGGTGTTTTGGGGTGCTTTCTCGGCGGATTATTTTTGAATATCGTCATAGAGCTGATGGACAGGAAGAGCTTTTCCGCTGTTTTTGTGCTGCTCGAATCGCACCCGCTGGCATTTTTGGAAAACGTGCTGATTTTGACGTTTTCCCTTTCGCTGTGCCTGTTTTCCAAGCGGCGGTGGTTTTTCGGTATTTTGATCGGCACGGTGTGGCTTGGACTCGGCATTGCGAATTTATATGTGCTCAGCTACCGCGTTTCGCCGCTTTCCGCCATTGATTTTGCGATTTTGCAGCTTGATTGGTCGTTTATCGGCATTTACATGAGCGTACCGGCATTTATTTTACTTGTTATTGCGGTGATTTTGCTGCTTGCGGGGCTTGTGATGCTCTTTAAAAAGTGCCCGAAAAGCTCGGTGCACCGGCTCTTTAACACGGCGGTGAGCGTGATACTCCTTTGCGCGTGCATTGTCATTCCGTATCTGCCGACGTCCTTAGGCTTCGGCGAGAATACATATACGGATGTTATCCGTTTGACAGAGAATTACGGCTTTGCGTACACGTTTACGCGCAGTCTCGTTGACACGGGTATCGACCGGCCGGAGGATTACTCCGCCCGCCGCGTGCGCGCCATTGCAGCGGAGGTGCTGCGCACAAAGGACAAAGCGCCCAAGGACGTGCCGAACATCATCTTTTTGCAGCTGGAGTCGTTTTTCGACGTGAACCGCTTAAAAGACGTGACGTTCTCCGAAAACCCGGTGCCGTATTTTGAAGAGCTGAAGGAGACATGCCCCAGCGGGTATTTCACCGCGCCGTCCGTCGGCGCGGGCACGGCGAACACGGAATTTGAGGTCATCACGCAGATGAATGTGCAGGACTTCGGCACGGGCGAATATCCGTACAAGACGATTTTGCAGGAAACGCCGTGCGAGTCCATCGCGTATGACTTAAAAAAACTTGGGCTCGCGTCACACGTCATTCACAATAATACGGCGACGTTCTATGACCGCAACATCGTGTTCCCGAAGCTTGGGTTCGATTCGTTCACGACGCTTGAATACATGAACCACGTGGAGACAAACGAAATTGGCTGGGCGAAGGATAAGATTCTGACAAAAGAGATTGTGCGGGCGCTTTCCGAAACGGAGGAACGCGACCTTATTTACACCATTTCGGTGCAGCCGCACGGCGCGTATCCGGAGGAGAGCGAGACGGCGGATATCAAAGTGCTTTCCGGCATAGAAGACCCCGCTTTGCGCGGACAATTGGAATATTACGCGACGCAGATTCACGAGGTGGATGAATTTCTGCGCACGCTGACCGATGTGCTGACGACGTGGGAGGAGCCGACCGTTTTGGTGCTGTACGGCGACCACATGCCGTCGCTGGAGATCAGCAAGGATATGCTGGACCTTTCTGCGGGCGGCCTGTTTGAAACGGAGTACGTCATTTGGAGCAACTGCGGCGTGGGGGGCGCGGATAGAAACGTGAAGGCGTATCAGCTTTCGTCCCGTGTTTTGGAGCTTTTAGACATCAACGTAGGCACACTGACGAAATTCCACCAGTTAAACCCGTGGCGCGGTGCATACGAAACGGAGCTGCGCACGCTGCAATACGACATGCTGTACGGAGACCGTGTGGTGTACCACGGCGAGCAGCCGTTTGAGGAGACCGACATGCGCTTCGGCACGCGGGACATCACCGTGAACACGGCGTATGTGCAGAACGATATGCTGATGGTGCGCGGCAAAAATTTCACGCCGTACAGCGTGATTTACGTGGACGGCGACGCGAAGGAGACGACGTTCCTGTCCGAATATGCCGTGACCTGTGCGGCGGACGGCATAGAAAAAGGCGACCGCGTGACGGTGCGGCAGGTGGCGGAGGACGGCACGGAGCTTTCGGAAGCCATTGCCGACCCGTACGGGGATTAAATCGGAGGGAAACGTGACCGCGTACTATCATTTACCCGGCTTATTTGAATTTTTCGAGCTGTACAGTGTGTTTTTGCCGCTGTACGGAGCGCACAGGGAATATTTTTACGAGTGGTGCGAGATCGCGTCTGTTTACGGCGCGCCGGCGGACTGCCTTTGGGGCGGCGGGCGCCTCGGCGACGGCGAGCACGACCCGCGCGCGGTACTCTCGCTCATGCGGGAATATAACATCTCCGCGCGGCTGACGTTCAGCAATTCTTTGTTGGAGAAAAAGCATTTGTCCGACCCGAAGTGCAACACGCTGTGTAAGCTGTTTGCGGAAAGCGAAAGCCCGCAAAACGGCGTGATCGTGCATTCCGATTTACTGTTAGACTATTTAAAAAAGACGTACCCGGGGCTGTATTTTGTTTCGTCTACGACGAAGGTGCTGACGGACTTTGAAGACTTTAAACGGGAGCTTGAACGCGAAAATTTTCGGTTTGTCGTGCCGGATTTTCGGCTGAATAAACAAGTTGAAAAGCTGAACGCGCTGCCGCAGGCGCTGAAGGACAAGGCGGAGTTTCTCTGCAACGAGTGCTGCTCTTTCGGCTGCAAAGACCGCAAAGCGTGTTATGAGGCGGTGAGCCGCAAAAACCTCGGTATAGACGGCCCGGAGCATATCTGCACCGCGCCGAACGCAAAGGAGGGTTACCGCTTTTCAAAGGCGATGGAGAACCCGGGGTTTATCGGTGTTGCAGATATACAGAACGTATATCTGCCGATGGGCTTCACGAACTTTAAAATTGAAGGCAGGGGGCTCGGCAGTGCGCTCATTTTGGAATTTCTGCTTTACTACATGACAAAGCCGGAATACCGGCTGCGCGTGCGGGAAGAAATATATTTAGACAACATGCTCGATCTGTTTTGAAGAAAGCACGGTTTGCGGCAAATTTCGCTGCGGGCCGTTTCTTTTTCTCAGCTTCTGTGCTATAATGACGGAAACGAGAAACATGAGGGAAAGGGTGTTCATTTATGGATCTGGAACGAATCGAAAAAGCGGTGCGGGAAATTCTGCTGGCTGTCGGAGAAGACCCGGAGCGCGAGGGCCTGCAGGAAACGCCGAACCGTGTGGCACGCATGTATGCGGAGATTTTCTCGGGGTTAAAATCCGACCCGAAGCAGCATCTCAAAATTTTCCACGAAGAGGGCGAGCACGACGAGCTCGTTTTTGTGCGGGACATTCCGCTTTACTCCGTATGTGAGCACCATTTGCTGCCGTTCATCGGCAAGTGTCATATTGCGTATATCCCGCGCGACGGCAAGATCATCGGGCTTTCCAAATTTGCCCGTATTGTCGATTGCTTTGCGCGGCGTCCGCAGGTGCAGGAGCGTCTGACGGCGCAGATTGCGGACTTTATCGAAGAAAACCTGAACCCGCGCGGCGTGGCGGTGTTCATTGAAGCGGAGCACCTGTGCATGACGATGCGCGGCGCGCGTGCGGCGGGCGCTTTGACGCAGACCTCTGCCTTGCGCGGCTGCATGCGCACGGAAGCGAAGACCCGCAACGAGGTCATGCTGCTGCTTGCAAAGTAAGGAGACCGATATGACGGAATTTTACGCGGCGGGAAAACACTTTCCGCTGAACAGAACCTATGTGATGGGCATTTTGAACGTGACGCCGGATTCGTTTTCCGACGGCGGCAAGTATTTTGACCCCGAAAAAGCGGTGCGCCACGCGGTAGAGATGGAAGCGCAGGGCGTGGACATTGTGGACATCGGCGGGCAGTCCACCCGCCCGGGCAGCGTGCGCATCTCGCCCGAAGAGGAATGGGCGCGCATTGAAAACGTGGTGAAGGCAGTTGCGGAAAGGACGAACCTTGCCATTTCCATCGACACGTTTTACCCCGAGGTGGCGGAAAAAGCCCTCAAAGCCGGCGCACATATCATCAACGACGTGACGGGTTTTGCACCGGAAATGTGGCGCGCGGTGGAAAACACCGACTGCGGCTGCATCGTGATGCACCCCGGCGATCCGGATGACCTAAACGGCGCGGGCGGCGACATTTTGGAACGCGTTCGGGCATTTTTTGAGAAGAAAACGACGGAAGCGGAACAGCATGGCGTCAATAAAAATCGCCTTTGCTTCGACCCGGGTATCGGCTTTGGCAAGACAAATGAGGAAAATTTCGCGCTTATCGCAAACCCGGAGAAAATCCGCGTGCCGGGTACGGCACTTTTGATGGCGGCGTCGAGAAAACGCGTTATCGGTGCTGTTTGCGGCAACCCGCCGTTTGAAGACCGCATGGCGGGCACGGTAGCGGCACATACGGCATCGGTGCTGTTCGGCGCAGACATGGTGCGCGCGCACGATACGTTTGAAGCGGTGCAGGCGGCGCGCGTAGCGGACGCGATAAAGCAATTCAGAAAGTGAGTATAAAATGGAAACAATACGCATTAAGGGCCTTGAGATATTTGCCTACCACGGCGTGAACCCGGAGGAAAAGGAAAACGGCCAGAAGTTTATTTTAGACATTGCGATGCAGGCGGACATTTCCCGCGCGGCGCAGACAGATGACCTCAACGAGACGGTGAACTACGCCGCCGTGCGCAAAACGGTGAACGCGGTGTTCACGGCGCAGAAATATGACCTCATTGAGCGCGCGGCGCAGGTGGTATGCGATGCGATTTTGGAGAACTACCCGAAGGTGCAGAGCGTGACGGTGGAGCTGAAAAAGCCGGAAGCGCCCATCAACGCGGTGTTCGATTACGTCTCGGTCGAAATGACAAGGAGCCGTGCATGAAGCGCGTCGTCTTGGGGCTCGGCACAAATTTAGGCGACCGCCGGGAAAATCTGCGCGCAGCGCTCGCGGCGCTTTCGCATTTGCCGAAAACGGAGGTCGAAAATGTTTCTTCCGTGTGGCAGACTGCGCCGTTTGACGTGCCGGACGAGCAACAGGACTATTGGAATATTTGTGTTTTGCTGAAAACGGAGCTTTCGCCAAGCGCGGTGCTCGGCGCGTGTCTCGGCATAGAGGCAGCGATGGGGCGCGTGCGGGAAATTTACCACGGTGCACGGTGCATGGACTTAGATGTTTTGCTGTACGAGGGCTTCACACAGCGCGAAAAGGAGCTCAATGTGCCGCATCCCGGCATTTTGGAGCGCGCGTTCGTGCTGTTCCCGCTTTTGGAGCTGTTTCCGGAAAAGAATGCGTTCGGCTTCGATTTTGCGGACGCACCGGGCTTTAAAGACGGGGACGACGTGCAGCGCGTCGGCGCGGCGAAAGAAATTTTGAATTGATATTTCTAATATGGAAAATTGAGGAAGCTAAGTGCCTCCTTTTTTTCTTTTGAAATGTAAACTTTCCGTGTCTGATTACAGAAAGATTTCAAAAAACCTTGAAAAAGTTACCGAATTGTAATATATTATAAGGGTAGAGTTTTTTAGAGCTCTTGATTTTTGTGAAAACACGGAGTTAATCGATATGAAGATGAAGAAAAAAAGCTTGCGTTTTGTGGCCGGTGTGCTGGCGGTGACGATGCTCATTTCCTCCAACTCGGTCTTTGCGACCACGACGGCAGAATATGATGAGCAGATTGAATCCATTAAGTCGCAGCAGGCGGAAAATGAAGCCGAGGCCGAGCGCCTTAACGAAAAGCTTGATTCGCTGCGCGACCAGACGAGTGAAGCCGAAGCGTATCAGGCAACGCTCGAAGAGCAGATCACGACGTACCAGACGAGCATCGACCTTGCGGTGCAGAACATCACGCAGCTCAATACGAATATTACGAACCTCGAAGCCGAGATTAAAAAAGCGGACGAGGAATATGCCGATACATTTGCGGAATTGAAAGTCCGTTTGCGCTCGCTGTATTCTTCCGGCGGCAACCTGACGACGCTGCAAATTTTGTTCGATTCCACGAGCCTTTACGATTTTTCCATGCGCTCCGAGGCGATGAAGACCATCACGAAGCACGACCGCGAGCTGATGGAGAAAATCCGCCTTTACCGCATTCAGACGCAGGATCAGCGCGATGAGCTCAACAAAGAAAAAGAAGAGCTTGCCGACCAGAAGAAAGACCTTGAAAAGAAGCAGGAAGAATTGCAGGCGCTCGAGGAAGAAAACCAGAAGCTCATCGACGAGCTGAATATCCAGAGCAGCGAGACGGAAAGCGATTTGGCGGCGGCCGAGGCGGCGAAGGAAGATTACGTTTCGCAGCTTGACCAGCTTATCGCAGATCGAAACGCGCAGGCCGAAAAGGAAGAGGAAGCACGCCGTCAGGCAGAAGCGAACCAGAATGCCGCGAACAACAACTCCGGCAGCGGCAACACGTCTTCCGGCTCGGGTAATACAAGCGATGTTTTGAACACCGGCGACCTTTCATTCAGTTGGCCGCTTGCGGGCTACGGCTACGGCAGCATCACACAGTATTTCGGCGGCATGTTCAGTGGCTCGCCGCACGGCGGTGTGGACATCGGCGTTCCGTACGGTACCCCCATTTACGCGGCGGAATCCGGCCAGGTCATCTCTGCGGAGTACCACTGGTCCTGGGGCAATAACGTGCTCATCTGGCACAACGGTACATATTCCACGCGCTACGCGCATTGCAGCTCGCTTGCGGTTTCCGCAGGCGAATATGTGGAAAAGGGCCAGATTGTCGGCTATGTCGGCTCCACAGGTCAGTCCACGGGCAACCACCTCCACTTTGAGGTCTACCAGAACGGCACGCGCGTTGACCCGCTGAATTTCGTGTAAGATTGTAAAAGAATAAAATAAAACAGACAAGCACTCCGGTTCTATTCTGGATACGCTCGTGGTTATAAAAGTAAATATATCTGTCAATCAAATCATCTGCTTCTCTGAATGTGTTTGGTTTATGCCGATAGATACATTCTGTCTTCAGAATGGAAAAGAAATTTTCTGCCATTGCGTTGTCGTAAGGATTTCCTTTCCTTGACATTGACGGCGTTATGCCGTAAGATTGAGTCAGCTTAAAATATCCATGAGAGGTATATTGAAAGCCCTGGTCGCTGTGGAGCTGCAACTCCGCAGCGACTCTCTTTTTCTCTTTCTTCATCGCCAGCCGGATCGTATCCAACACAAGATTGACCGTCTGTCTGGACGCTGTCTTGTAAGCTACAATGCTGTTGTCATACAGATCCCGGATTATGGACAGATACAATACACCCTCCTTCGTATGGACGTAGGAGATGTCCGTGACCCATTTTGTATTCGGCCTGTCTGTCCGGAACTGTCTGTTCAGCAGATTCTTGTACTTATGTACCTGCTGTCCAAGGTTAATCCACTTCCTGCGACGGCGGATCTCCGATAACAAACCGTACTTTTTCATTACTCTGAGCACAGTTTTCGGATTTCTCTCAATATTTTTGTCTTTCAGCCACTTCCAGACCCTGCGGTAACCGTAGGTTTTATCGGTCCGGTCCTGACACTCCTGTATTTTCTTTGCCAGCTCTGCATCTCTCTCGGCCTTCCCAATCCGACTCACAAAGTCATAGTAGCCGCTCCGGGATACCTCAAAGAATTTGCACATAACGGATACCGCATACTCGTTCCGGTGGCGATAGATAACTGCGTACTTTACTTTCGTCCTCACATCCTTTCGACGGACTGCAGAAAATCCCGCATCAAAGCTACTTCCATACGCAATCGCTTGTTTTCCTTTTCGTAATCCTCTATGGTCTTATTTTTCTTGGGTCTGCCCTTAGGCATAGGTGCTAATTGCCACAGCTTTGTTTCCGGGCGTAACCCGCACCAGCTTTGAATACTGTACCGACTGATTCCCAACTCTTTGCTGAGCTGCTTCTGCGTTTCTCCGGCCGCTATCCGCTCCCGAACCTGCTCTTTCACCCATTCCGGATACTGCTTCATTCCTTTTCTTTCTGACATATAATTACCCCCTGATGTACTTATTATCCTACATCAGGGGGGATTTTGTCTATTGTCCAGTTTTACTGGTTCGGTTCAGGGTGCTTTTTTGTTTTGATTTGAATTGGAAATCAATTAAGGGTATCCGGCCAAACAGAGGGTCCCATGGTAATACACAGCTCCATAAGATCCGTTCGAATTCTAAGTACTGCATATTCAAGCGGCCCCAGATTGCATGCTGCAATTCTGCGGCTGTTCAGTAAAGGCGTCCCCGGGGATATATGCAAAATCTGTGAATCTACCAAATCAGCCGCAGCTGCAGAGAGGTATTCGGTACATCCCTGATAATCAACATTATAATTGCGGACCAGAAAAGGATATAAGTCCCAAAACTGCTCGGTGTGTTGATCTAATCCCGGAAAAAAATCCGTGCGAACATAGTTGTTTAAAAACATCAAAGGGGTTTCTCCGCTGTAAAAAATGCGCTGTACGCGAAAAACGGGAGTATTAAGTTTAACCTGAAGTGCTTCTGATACAACTTTATCGGCCGGGACAGTGTTAATGTACATACCGCGCGCAGACATTTTTTCCGGGTTTGGAACGTTTACATGACGAATGGAAAGAGTATTTTCAAAATGGTGCAGTCTGGAAAACTCAAAGGTTTCGGATGGGTAGATATTTTTCAGAACCATAGTTCCGTAGCCCTGTCGTACCTGTACATACCCTTCTTCAGAAAGCTTGGCAATGGCTCTGCGTACAGTTGTGCGGCTTACAGAGTAAATTCGTTCCAGCTCCGGCTCCGGAGGCAAAAGTGTGCCGACCGGGTAAACATTATCTTTTAGTGCTTGCAGAATTTCATCATGTATACGCTGATATACTACCATTATACATCATCTCAATTTCTTTAACATCATATATTCGTCATGATATCATAATTTGACGCAAAGGTCAAATAAAATATATGCGAACAGACATTGATTTGCGGTAAAATGGTGCGATTGGTGAGAATTTGTCGAGCTTTACAAATATTTGCACTGCTTTTGTTGCAGTTAGTCAATTGACGCCGGAAAGATCAACTGATATGATGTTTAAGTAATGAGTAAGTGATGTTTTAATAACCTGTGAGGTGATTGGATATGTTGTTGATAGGTGGTTACACGCATTATCCGGTCGGAATTCCGGCCAAGGCGGGAGAAGGCGTTGCATTGTTTCGGGAAGAGAACAATACGGTTGATAAAATAATCCCGGCAGAAAATCCTTCTTTTTTAGCTTCGGACGGCTCCGGCGGATTTTTTGCGCTGAAGGAGTCGGACAGCGGCTTATTGCAGCATTTTGTTCCGAACAGTTCTGAAGGCTCATTTTCGTCTGCGGCGAAAATAGCGTTTCCCGGAGCCGGAAGCTGTCATCTTTGTGTTAAAGACGGAAAGACCGTTTATGTGTCCAATTACCTTTCCGGCACACTGAGTGTTATCGGGGTTACGGATACCGAGATGATTTTGCTTCAGAATTTGGAGTTTTCGGGCAGCGGACCGGTAGAAAAAAGACAGGAACATTCTCACATTCATTCCTCAATTCTCTCTGAAAGCGGTCATGAACTGTTCGTCGCCGACCTTGGCGGCGATAAGATTTACCGATACGCAGTTGAAAAAGACGGCAGCTTAACCCCCTTTGCACAGCAGCCATATATCTTAACACCTGCCGGATCAGGACCGCGTCACATGGCTTGGAATAAAAACATTCTTTATGTCACGGCGGAGCTGAGTAATGAAATTCTTTCGATTCGGTTTGATTCCGATGGTATCGGCTCTGTTGTGTCCGAAATTCAAACGACGGCAGAGAAGGGCAGCCAAATTTTGACCGCGCATATCTGTTTTTCTGAAAGTCGAAATAAAATCTACGCTTGCGTACGTGGGACAGATGAAATAGTATGGCTTGTGCCGGAATCCGATCCTGCGGTTTTGACATTGCAAGGCCGATGCAGCAGCGGAGGCAAATTCCCGCGCCATTTTCTGTTGAGCGAACGGGAAGATAAAATTTATTGCGCGAACCAGCTGTCCTCAGAGCTGACCGTTTTTGATCTGAATGCGGAAGGAGTACCACGGCTGAAATGTGCTGTGCCCATGCCGGGTGCCGCAATGGTACTGTCCGTTTGAAAGGCATAGCACAGGAAAAATAATATATAAATCTAACATCACCAAGGAGGAGCTTATATGGCCAAAATTGCAATTATTACCGGTGCCAGCCAAGGCATTGGCCGCGGTATTGCGCTGCATCTTGCGCGGGCAGGATATGATATTGGTTTTTCTTATTGTTCTGCACAGGAGCAGGCAGAAAGCCTTACCGCACAGATTGAGGCATTAGGCAGACGCTGCAGGGCGTACCGGGCAGATATGTGCCAAAGCGGTGCCGGACCGGCCTTTGTAAAACAGGCAGCTGAAGAGCTGGACGGCTTGAATGTGCTGGTAAATAATGCCGGCAGAACGCGAATGCAAAGTATTTTGGATTTGACACCGGAAGTTGTTGACGAGCTGATTAATCTTGATTTGAAAAACAGCTTGTTCTGTATGCAGACCGCCGCAAAAATTATGATTGAGCGCAATATACGAGGAAGTATTGTAAATATTACTTCCAGTCGTGCAGAACGTGCTTATCCTGAAGATGCGGTTTACGGCGGTGTAAAAGCGGCTATTCGTCGAGCAAGCCAATCGGCGGCGCTTGATCTTGCGCCCTACGGCATCCGAGTTAACTGTGTAGCACCGGGCGCCATTGCCATACGAAGCAAAGAATATTTAGCGAAGCTTAAATGGATTCCCACGGATTTTTGGGAAGAACTGGGAACGCGCATCCCGCTTGAACGCTCAGGCACGCCGGAAGATGTGGCAAACGCCGTTGCGTTTCTTGCCGATGAGCAGTCTGATTACATTACGGGCGAAACAATTCGGGTCGACGGAGGCCTGATTTTGCCCGGTATGCCGGAAGGAAGAAACAGCACCTCTTGGGGTGCCCGTAAAAAAGGGGAATAATCCATGGGAATTGAAATTCGTGATGTTCGAGTAATCTGCACGGCTCCGGAAGGCATCAGTCTGGTCGTGGTGAAAGTACTGACTAATGAACCGGAGCTTTATGGTTTAGGGTGTGCTACCTTTGCACACCGCTATCGTGCGGTTGAAACCGTTATTAATGACTATTTGAAGCCTTTTCTGATCGGAAAGGACCCTGCCGATATCGAAGATATCTGGCAATCGGTCATGGGAATGAGCTATTGGCGCAACGGACCGGTGCTTAATAATGCCCTGGCAGGTGTGGATATGGCACTGTGGGACATCAAAGGCAAGATGGCGGGAATGCCCCTTTATCAGCTTTTTGGCGGCAAATGCCGCCCTGCGGTTCCGTGCTATACCCATGCCGAAGGCGCTTCGGCAGATATCGTTGTTGAGCGCGTTGCAGCATTAAGAGAGCTGGGCTATCGGAACATTCGTGTACAAGCCGGCGGCTACGGTGGCGGTAAGGGCGCTCAAATTCATAAACCGGAAAATCCGCCGAAGGGTGCATATTTTGATCCGAAAGCTTATATGCGCACGACTCTGAAAATGATGGAAAAACTTCGTTCGGTCTATGGCGATGAAATTGAACTTTGCCACGATGCTCACGAGCGTCTTGCACCGATTGATGCGGTGAATTTTGCTAAAGCTCTGGAGCCGTATCATCTGTTGTTCTTGGAAGACGCCCTTCCGCCTGAGCAGTGCGATTGGTTTAAAATGATTCGCCAGCAATGTGCTACACCGATTGCGATGGGTGAACTGTTTAATAATCCGCATGAATGGAGACATTTGGTACAGGAACATCTGATTGATTATATTCGTGTTCATATCAGTCAGATCGGCGGTATTACTCCGGCGAGAAAGCTGATTGCACTGTGCGATGCATACGGTGTCCGCACCGCGTGGCACGGCCCTGTCGATATGACCCCCATCGGTCATGCCGTCAATCTGCACATGGATATTTCAAGCCCGAATTTCGGAGTTCAGGAATGGGCGGACAGCTTTACCGGTCTGTATGCGCAGCTTAACGGTCAGCTGATGACCGAAATGTTCCCCGGAATGCCGCAGCGTCGAGACGGATACCTTTATTTAAGCGATCGGCCGGGTATCGGTGTGGACTTTGATGAAAAATTAGCCGCAAAATATCCTTGCAAGCCCGGTGCCGTTTCATGGGATTGGATGCTTGCCAGGCTGCCGGACGGAACTTCGGTTCGTCCGTGATTGGAGGTAATCTGTTTATGCCTAAATATAACCCGAATCCGTTATTTCCGAACGAACCTTTATTTGAGATCCATGATTTTTCCGAGCTTCCGAAATCGCCGAGATACACACTGTATTGCAACGGTCAGGAGCAGACCGTTTACCACACGGATTCTTTTGATTACGCGATTGTAGTGCGCCGCGATGATGCTCCCGTTTCCGTAGAGGTTTGTGTTTCGGACAGCTTTAAAAAAGCCGTTTTGCGCCCTCAGTCTTTAGAAATTCCGTTTGACAGAGAAGAAAATCATATTCGATTTTCGCTTCCGTATAAAGCAAAGGTGAGCCTTGAATTGGATAACGATTTGAAGCGACCGCTTTTGATTCTTTCCAGCTGCTATGTTGCGCCGCGTTCTAAAGGCGAAACCTATTATTTCCGGAAAGGACAGATTTACAATGTCGGAAATCTGGAGTTAAAGTCCGGGGAAAGCGCTTATTTAGAAGAAGGCTGTGTGGTTTGCGGCCGTATTTATTCGAATATGGCCGATAATGTTCGTGTCTCCGGAAACGGAATTCTTTACGGAGGCGTTTGGCATAAGCCGGATGAAAACGGCGGTCGCCTTATGGCGTCTTTTTATCTCGGCAAGCACATTCTTGTTGAAGGAATTTCCGTGGTGGACAACGGTGTTTGGAATGTGGTGCCGGGGGCTTGCAGAGACGTTATAATTCGCGATGTAAATATTATGTCTCGTCTTGTTACCGGCGACGGCATTGATATTGTCGGTTGCGAAGAGGTTTTGGTAGAGGATTGCTTTATTCGGGCCTGCGATGACTGTGTTTGCATCAAGGCCTGTGCGCTTCCCGGTCCGGCAGCCTGCTGCAATGTGCGGGATATCAAGGTTCGGCGCTGCGTTCTTTGGAATGCCGAACCGGGCAATGCATTGGAAATCGGCTATGAGCTGCGCTGTAATGAGGTTTCAGATGTTGTCTTTGAAGATTGCGACATTATTCATTGCGAATATGAAGGCAATCAGTCCGGCGGCGTTTTGACCATTCACAATGCGGATCGTGCAAAAGTTCATAACGTACGTTACGAGAATATTCGTATTGAAGATGCGCAGGAGAAGCTTGTAGATATAGCGGCTTTGAATGAAAAGGCGAACTTACAAATTGTGCTGATCAGTGGGTTCAGCGAATTTGAATATGCTAAAACTGCAATGAAGCTCGGTGTGAAGGATTACCTGCTGAAACCGGTAAATCCTGTTGAATTTCGCAATACAATGACAAGAATTGCCGAGCAGATCATGAAACGGAATGATAAAAAGGATAAAGAACAGTTTACGGATTTACAAATGCGTAAATATGTGCTTACCTGCCTGCTGAACGGAACACCTTCGGAGTTTCAGCGCATGGAGCAGCGAAGAGAAATCAGTATAGCGTTTTTAAAAGTGTATCGCCGTGTATTTCGGTTGAATTTTGAAGACAATTTTTTGAATAATATCGGTGTAACGAACCGCATTTATCAGTATTTGACAAAGGCTGTACCGGGCAAATTTGATTTTGTCCAGATCAACGATGCTTCTTGCGCATTTTTTCTTCTTTTTGATATAAATGATAACCAATGCGCTCAAATTGCTTTGAAATTATATGCTTGGTCCGAATCTGCTTTGCATCAGACTGCAAATATTGTAATCAGTGAGAGAATAAATTCAACGGAAAAGCTGATGCAGTCTGTCGTTCAGATAAAGAGCATTGCGCAGCAGCGCTTTTTGATTTCATCGCCGATCTTGTTCGCCGATGGGCAAACACACACCCAGACAAGCCCTTCGGATAATGAACAACAGCTTTTGGAGCAGTTTGAAAAATTATGTCTTGATTATCGGTTTTCAAAAGCAAGGGAAATACTGTACACGATGCGAAGGGAAAAGAATTTTTCTCACCTTTTTGTGAAATCCGGTATTTCAGCTGCTGCGGCAAAGCTGTTTCGGATTTTGCCCGAAATTTCGGCGGAACAGACCTATCAGATTATCGAAAGCATCTGGCGTGCGGAATCTATGCAGAAACTGTGTGATATCCTGCTTCCGATTTTGGATAAAGCCGAGCAGAAATTCGCAGAAACGCCGGTCAAAGCCAAAAAACTTTCGGATCTTTCAAAGCAGTACATTGCGGAACACTACCGTGAGGATATTTCCTTGCAGACAATATCAGAGTCTCTTTTTATCTCGCCGCAGCACTTAAGTTCTGTTTTTAAACGTGAAACCGGGCAGGGATTGGCAAATTATCTGCGAGCATATCGTATGAAGTGTGCAAAAGAACTTTTGAAAGGTACACGAAAAAAGGTATCTGTCATTTGTAAAGAGGTTGGGTATCCGAATGAAACTTATTTCTGCAAAATTTTCCGTGATCTGTATGGTATGAGCCCGCAGCAATACAGAGATGAAGGAACAAACGGAAAGGAACAATTATGAAACGTATTTTGCGCCTGTTTCGAGATATGAAATTCCGTTATAAATTGATACTTACATATATTTTTATTTGCGCTGTTCCGGTCCTGTTTTTTGGAGGCTTTTCGTTTGCACGTGTTCAAAATGAATCCGAACAGCGCAGACAAGACAACACTCGAGCTACCCTTCAACAGGCAGGAAGCGAACTGGATGCAAAGCTCGCACGGCAGGAAAGTACGCTGCGTTCATTAGTATTCAATTCCACCGTTATACAAGCGCTGAATGCAGAATATACCGGTTACTATGATATGTATGAAAAGCTTGTGGTACAGCTTGGCGCCGTGGTACGCAGCGTAGAGCTGTATAATCCGGATACGGACAAAATCTTATTTTACAGTGAGGCTTCCGAGGTTCCGGTGGAAGATTATCTGCTTCCGATTGAACGGATACAGTCATCTGCGTGGAAAGATACCGTAATGGCAGACGGGTATCCGCATTGGTTTTCCGACAATAATTCCGATGTGTTTTTGGCACAGAAAATTGTAAATCTGCGTGGTGAAAATCGTCCGAATATTCTGTACTTAAAGCCCGATTCGAAAGCGCTGTTCCAACCGCTTTTGGATATTGCAGATGAAGATTTCGGATTCTATATCCTTGAAAACGATACGGGTAATATCTTGTTTAAAAAATCATCCGCAAATCTTAAGTCGTTGGGGATAGAGGACATTCTCCGCTTTCAAAATAACACAAAGGAAGCCCAAAAAGCGGGTGTCAGCGTTTTGTCTGTACCGCTGCAAGCGCAGCCGTGGACAATTTTATTTTATCAGGATACCCGCACAGAGTCCGGATATGCGGAAAAAATGGTTTGGTACTATATGGGAACGATTATGGCGATGCTCTTGCTCTCCATTTTTATTTGTTGGCTTTTTATGGGTAATATGGTCAAGCAAATTGAAAGACTGACAGAGAATATGCGGAATATGGTCGGCAGCGGCAATCAACTGCAGATTACGGTCTACAGTGACTCCAAAGATGAAATCGGAGTGCTGACAAATGCTTTTGGCGAGATGATTCACAGTATAAAAAAATTGATGCGAGAGATTGGTGAAAGCGAAGAAATGAAAAGAGAGTTTGAGCTGAAAGCCTTGCGCAGCCAAATGAATCCGCATTTTTTGTATAATACGCTCTCCGTGATTAACTGGAAAGCTATGGAGAGAGGGGCTGATGATATTTGTGAAGTGGTACAGCTTCTTTCCACGTTTTACCGTACAGCTTTGAATCACGGAAGCGATATGATCAGCGTAGAAAACGAATTGAAAAATGTGTGCTCCTACATTCAATTACAGCAAATTATGCACGATAAAAAGATAGAAGTACGGTACAGCGTAAATCCGGATTTAAAAAAATTGCAGATTCCGTGCTTTATATTGCAGCCGGTGGTAGAAAATGCGTTTCTGCATGGTATCGATGCCGAAGAAAATCGGGATGGATGCATTGAAATCAGCTGTCAAAAGGAGTCGGAAAAACTTGTTTTTGCGGTAAAGGATAACGGCTGCGGTATGACGGAAAAGCAGATAGAAAAAATTCTGACTACACATTCCAATGGATATGGACTGAAAAATATACATGAACGCATACAGCTTTACTACGGAAAAGCGTATGGCATAAAAATTAACAGTGCGCCGCATGTTGGTACAGAAGTTACACTTGTTTTGCCGCTTGATGACAAAAAGTGCCTTTTTGCACAAAACACGAAAAAACAAACATAAATCTTAAATTATTTTCATTTACTCCGATTTAAGAAAATAGTACAATTTAAACAAGGAAGCAAACAAGGAAGCAAACAAGGATTGCAACGATCGATCGCAAAACTGGGGCTATGGTTGTTTCCATAAAATGTAGGGAGTTGAACAAACAGTTATGAAAAGCTGGAAGAAAGTATTAAGTGCTTGCCTTGCAGTCTTAATGCTGACCGGATGCAGTGCGGCACCCGGCAGTTCTGCAAGCGATACAGGAAAAGAAAATTCCTCCGCAAGCGGTACAGAAAGCAGTGCGGCAGATGATGGCTGGACCTTGGCAGCGACAGATCCTTGGGCGGCATACCCGGAAACCATCACATACACGGTCGGTAAAACCGCACCGGATGCAGGCTATTCCGGTCTGGACGGAACGGAATATGAAGGTGACAACGAAGAAAACAATATTCGTACCCGTTTTTACGAGAAGCATTTAAATGCCAAAATGAAGCTTGCATTTTCTGCGGCGTCGGGCGAAGCATACGATCAGCAGGTGTCCATGGCACTTGTAAGCGGTGAAATTCCGGATATCATGTGCGTCAGTGATTACACTACGGTCAAGCAGCTTGCAGAAAATGACCTTATTGCCGATTTAACAGATGTGTATGAAACTGTGGCCAGCGACATTACAAAGGACTTGTATGATTCCTATGATGGTCGCTGCCTGAACGGTGCCAGTGTGGACGGCCGCTTGATGGCGTTGCCGGGCACGACGATCGATACCGGCGCCGAACTGCTGTGGCTGCGTCAGGACTGGATGGATAAGCTGAATCTGGAAGCGCCGAAATCGTTGGAAGATGTGGAAGCAATTCTTAAAGCATTCGTTGAAAATGACCCGGACGGCAACGGCACGAATGATACGATCGGCATGATTCTCTCTAATGGGATCTACGGAAAATACGGTGGTTCTCCGATGTATGCCAACAATGTGTTTGCGGCGTTCGGTGCGACTCCCGGTCAGTGGATTGAGAAAGATGGGCAGGTCGTTTACGGTTCTGTGCAGCCGGAAATGAAAGATGCTTTACAGGTTCTTGCGAATTGGTATCAGGAAGGTCTTATTGACCCGCAGATGGCGGTAAGAAATCAGGAAGACAGCCAGTCGCTCGTAATCAATGGCCAGTGCGGTGCAGTATACGGTCCGTGGTGGACCTCCAATTGGATCGGTCAGACGCACACCATTAACCGTGATGCAAGATGGACACCGTATGTTGTGCCTGTCGGTGATGACGGTAAGGTGAAGACGTTTGCAAATAATCCGTGCGAAGGCTATCTTGTTGTCAGAAAGGGTTACGAACATCCCGAACTCGTTGTGAAGCTCTTAAACTACACTTATGATTATACGCGCTTCAGTGAGCATAAGAACGATGAAGACTGCCTTGAGTTCGAAGATCCGTACGGTGGCTACATCTATTCGCGTTCGCTGGGCCCGGTCGGCATCAACTTTGACTATTTTGATGCAATCTACCGTGCAACGGATGACATTAAAGCATATCTTGACGGCAAAGAAGTCGATACGTTCCCTTGGATTATCACTTGCGGAGAGTATTGCAAGTCGATGATTGAAAAAATGGATTCCGATGATTGGGAAAATATCTCGCACGTAGAGGCGACTCAGTATTACGGTCGTTTCGTAGCAGGTGAAGTAATGGAGGAGACCGAATCGGATACAGTTTATCCTGTGTTCTATGGCGTTACATCTTCTATGCAGACCATGTGGGAGAGCCTCTCTAAAATGGAATCTGAGACTATGCTGAAGATTGTAACAGGTGAAAAGCCTGTGGAGTATTTTGACGAATTTGCATCCACATGGAAAACCGCCGGCGGCGATGTAATTACGCAGGAGGTTGCGGAAGCAATTAAGTAAGATTTGTATCGTGAGCTGTCTCTTACAAAGGGACAGCTCATATTTTATCAAACAAGGAGCGTGAGTTGGTTGTGAAAAATTGGAAAAACCAATTGGCTTTTCACAGTATGCTGTTACCGGGCGTAGTGCTTTTGTTGATATTCTCTGTTGCACCTATGTTCGGTATCGTCATGGCCTTTCAGGATTTTGTTCCCGCAAAAGGTATATTAGGGTCATCTTTCGTCGGTCTCAAATATTTCAAATTCATGTTTGCACTGCCGGATAGCCGACAAATCTTTGCGAATACGTTAATTATCGCTATAGGAAAAATTATTTTCAATATGATCATTGCAGTGCTTTTTGCTTTGCTGCTGAACGAAATCAGAGTGCGTTCTATCAAACGATGTGTGCAGACAATTGTCTATCTTCCGCACTTTCTTTCATGGGTAGTCCTGTCAACGGTCGTCATTAATATGTTCTCTTTTGAGGGACCTATCAATCAGTTCCTCGGGGTCTTTGGTGTAAAGCCGATCCTTTTTCTCGGCAGCAACACCTGGTTCCGTCCGGTGATCATTGCAACGGATGTCTGGAAAGAATTTGGATACAATTCCATCATTTACCTTGCAGCACTGACCGGCATTGACACCGGTTTATACGAGGCTGCAAGTATTGACGGCGCAAGTCGTTGGAAGCAAACACTGCACATCACGCTTCCTTCTATTTTGCCTACGATTATGCTTATGTGCATTTTGAATATGAGCAGTATTTTAAGTGCCGGGTTCGATCAAATTTATAACCTGTATAATCCGTTTGTCTATCAAACCGGCGACATTATCGATACATATGTTTACCGCGTTGGTCTGGTACAGAGGCAGTACAGCTTGGGCACGGCTGTCGGCCTTATGAAATCTGCAGTAAGCTTTATCCTCATTGTCGGCTTTAACACGCTTGCGGATCGATTTGCAAAAATCAGTGTGTTCTAAGCGGAAAGGAATGGCAAATATGATTACTTCTAAAACACTCGGAAGCCGTATTTCACAGGCGGTTATATGGGTGCTTGTAATTGCAATGGCACTCATCTGTTTGCTGCCGCTGCTGAATATGGTAGCTATATCGTTTAGCTCCAGCACAGCGGCTTCTGCAAATATTGTCGGAATTTATCCTGTTAATCCGACCTTGGAGTCTTACACAAAGCTGCTCGCAGATGCACAGTTCTGGCGTTCTTTCGGCATTTCGGTGCTGCGTGTTGTTTTGGGTGCATCGCTGAATGTTCTGCTTACAATTTTGATGGCTTACCCGCTTTCAAAGCCTAAGTCCCGCTTCAAAGCACAGCCGATTTACATGAAGTTCCTGCTTTTCACTATGCTTTTTTCCGGCGGTACGATTCCGATTTATCTTGTTGTGCAGAATCTCGGCCTTGTCAATTCTATTTGGGCGTTGATTCTGCCTACGGCCGTTCCGGTTTTCAACGTTATCATTCTCATGAATTTTTTCAAAGGTACACCGGATGCGCTTGAAGAAGCTGCAATTATTGACGGTGCGGGGCAGTGGACGATTTTATTCAAAATTTTCTTGCCGATCTCGCTGCCGTCGCTGGCTACAGTAGGCTTGTTCAGTATTGTCGGTCATTGGAATGATTACTTTCAGGGTCTTCTTTATATTCAGGCAGCCGAGAATTACCCGCTGCAGACCTATATCCGCCAGCTTACGGTGGACACTACCACCATTACGGATCCGGAAAGGCTGCAAAAGCTTTCACAGATTTCAAACAGAACTTTTAATGCAGCTAAAATTGTTGTTTCTACGGTGCCGTTATTGTGTATCTATCCGTTTTTGCAGAAATATTTCGTCACAGGCATAACGATTGGTTCCGTAAAAGGGTAATGAAGAACATAGAAAAGGAGTAGTGCAAAATGAATCAAGTTCGCATTGGTACAATTGTTCCCGGAGACAGAGTACATGACCTGCTGCCGGAGTTTATAAAAAGCGGCTTTGAGTGCTTTGCTTTAAATTTCCACATGGAATTTCCGGATGAGAGCTTAGCGGCATTTGCCGAACGCGTAAAAGCCGCAGTGGACGGTGAAATGCCGGAAATTTCTTCGATTGGTTATTACTGCAATCCGCTTGAAAACGAGGAGCAACTGCATATTTTGGAGAAATTTATTGACGGTGCGCATCTCTTTAATACGAATATGGTGACCACCTTTGCAGGTGCACTTTACAGTCGTCCGGTGGAAGAAGCTATTCCGGTTTATAAAAAAGTTTTCGGTGAGCTGGCTAAACGCGCCGAGGCGAATGGCGTACGTCTTTCTATTGAGAACTGCACAATGGGCGGAACATGGCGCAGAGCAACATACAACATCGGCTTTAATCCGCGTGCATGGCAAATGATGTTTGATGCTGTTGACAGTCCGGCCATCGGATTGGAATGGGAGCCTGCACACCAAATGGTACAACTGATTGATCCTGTGCCCCAGCTGGAAGAATGGATCGGACGTGTGTATCACCTTCACGGTAAAGATGCCAATATTGATTGGAATAAAGTCAAAAAATACGGTGTATCCGGTGCATCACAGTTTGCAATTCCCAGAACGCCGGGATATGGCGATACAGATTGGCGTGCGATTTTCGATGTGCTCTATCGGCACAATTTTTCGGGTGATCTTTGCGTTGAAGGTTTCCATGATGACATTTTCAACGGCGATTTGGAAGTAGCGGGTCAGAAACACGCTTTAAGATATCTGAAATGGTGCCGCGGCATCTGAACAATCGGAAGATAACATATACATATAGATTTTACCTCTCTGAAAGAAGACTTTGCGTGCAAAGTCTTCTTTTGTCTGTGCTTCTTCGTTAGAATACCTAAAAACAGAGCGTTTCAGCTTTTAGCTGAAACGCTCTGTTTTTAGGTACGGACAGCCCGGACTTTTCTGCTGTTCGGCAAGGAAGTATCGGCTGCTTAATATTGCCTTTTATATTGTTATTTTTTCAGCTTTAAGCCGTCTCAAAATGCCTCGCCCACACGCTCTGTGACCTTATAATAGCCGTGGGTGTAGGGGTCAAATGCGATGGCGTTGACCTTAGACATATCAATTTTTCCGTCCACCATAACACTCTCATCAGCGGTGACATTGACTACCTTACCGATGACGCCGCAGCCATATTCATTGTTCTGATACTCAATGAATTTGCACTCCAGACAAATCGGGAACTCGTTGATGACAGGGGCATCTACAGTTTCGGCTTTGCTCGCGGTCAGACCGCTGCGGGCAAATTTATCTGCAACCTTATTGCCGGACTCTACGCCGAAATAGTCTGCTTCGGCCATGTGCGCGGCGTCGGCAATGCTGACGGTAAACGCGCCCCGTGTCTTGATATTCTGCACGGTCTTGTGAGTCTCGGTAAGATTCAGCGCAACGATGTCCCGTTCCTGCATGGTACCCCATGCAGCATTCATCACATTTACGCTGCCGTCCTCGTTATAAGTCGCAACCATCAGAACCGGCATGGGGAAAATACCCTCGGTAATTTTCAGATTTGTTCTCATGACAACTTCTCCTTTTGATCGTATTGACAGGATTGTTTATCCTGCTTATAATTATACGCAGGAAAATCAGAAATTCAAGTACTGTCTAAAAAGACAGGTACTATCCTTGGAGAAAGCAAATGATTAAGAACTATATTGAAAACGCCAATTTTGAGGACACCGGCTTTGCCTACGCGCTGTCGCTGATTTCCGGCAAGCACAAGATGGTCATTCTATATTGTCTGATGGAGTTTGAAACCGTACGGTTCAATGAGCTGAAACGGTATCTGAAAACTATTTCCGACAAGACTCTCAGCACGAATCTCAAGGAGCTGGAAGCCGACAAACTGATCGTCCGCACCGAGTATCCGCAGATCCCGCCGAAGGTTGAGTATTCCCTGTCTGAGCGTGGAAAGTCTCTGATGACCGTGCTGGATCAGCTCTGTATTTGGGGCGAAGAAAACAGATTGCAGAATTAGCATTTCCTTGTAGCCTCAGTATATATACTACTATCCATAAGTAAATCGTACAGCTATGCCATAGGAACGCTGCCGAATAGAGATCTTCCCGATTTATATAAGGCCCTCATGCGCTTGCCGCCTTTTTTGCGTGAAAATATTACTTTACCGAGGTCTTCACTCTACAAAATGAATCCTGCTTCGATCAAAGCGATCCTGCTGTGTCCGTTCCTCGTCCGGGTATCCGAGCGCAAACAGTGAAAAAACAGACAAGTTTTCCGTAATACCCAAAATCTGACGGGCCTGATCCATCCATTCCTGAATGGGAGATATCCCGATGCAAACACCGCCGAGGCCGAGTGCATCTGTCTCCAACCAGATATTTTCCAGCGCCATTCCCATGTCGATCGCTACCATTGGTAAAGCCGGAAGACCTTCTGTTCGATAAACGGGAACGATGATTACCGGCGCTTTTGCCGCACATCTCGCGTAGGGTGTGATTTGCGACAGCTTTTGTATGGTTTCCTTATCGGTTACCACATAAAATTCCCAAGGCTGCTGATTACACGCGTTCGGAGCCTGCATTCCTGCTTTCAATATCTGAAGGAGCTTATCTTTTTCTACAGGGCAATCCTTGTATTTTCGTATGCTTACGCGATGATAAATATTGTTCATATCACATTCTCCTTATAAATAAAAATTTTCTGACATTTTTGAGCTTTTCATAATCTTGACGTTTTATCTGCCTGATACGGCGGACTTACTGGGTTCGGCTTTTTGCGGCTATAAAGCAGATCCGAATGATTTTAAACACTGAAAGGCGATGAAGCTTCGGAACTTTTACAAAAGCCGAAACCTCTCGGGTGCAAACGGCGTTTCATGGAAGACGATGCGCCACGTGATCTTCTTCGGAGGCGCAAAATGCAGCGCCGAGCAGGTGGTCAGCACGGCTTTGTCTTCGCTTTTTGCCGTGACAAACAGCGCCGTGGGTCCGTCTGCGCCACCGATGATGCCGATAACGGCAGCGTTTTGCGCTTCGGGCATGAACGGGTAGTCCTTGGGCGCTTCGCGCTCAACAGGCGGATCGTTCTGCATGCAGTCCTCAACGGAGATGAGGTTTTTCGGCGGGGCAGGCGAGACCGTATAGGTCATTGCGGTAAATCGATTCGGAAAATCGAAATGCGCGTCGGAAAAAGCGTTTTTCGGCAGCGTCTGCGGCTCCAAATTCTGAGCCGTCAGCGTGTACGGTATGCCGTTATGGGAAAACGCAAATATGTCGCCGGGCTTTTGAACTTCAAACTCCGCGCCGGGCACGCGCACGGGCTGCGGGGTCAGCGTCAACGCGAGCGACGAAATGCTTTTCGGCCGGCGCTTCGTCTTCCATGGGAACGAATAGCGGTGGATCGCCCAGCCGTCTTCAGGGTTTAGCCCGTAGTGGTCGATGATCATGCGCTCGGTGGGCGTGTCAAAATCGCTTTCGCCGTATTCGTCGAGTGCAGGCTCACAAGCCGCAGCGTTTTGAAACAGCGGGTGGTACGAAAGCCCGTGACCCTGCGAAAACGGGAGCGTCTGTCCGTTCAGCTCAATTTGCGGCGAAAACTCAAAAGCCAGCGGATTTTCGCGCTCCGCCTGTTCGAATACATCGTTCGGCACGTCTTCATCTTCAAGGTGCTCCCATTTTTTACAGAAATCTTCGAGCGCCGCTTTATCAGCACGCATGAGAATGTCGAGCACAAGTCCTTTTGCGGTAAGGTACGCCGCGGGCACGTACCAATCGCGTCCCGCAAAGCGGAACTTTTGATTTAGCTTGAGCACCTGCCCGGGATGGCTGCCGTCCGGGCTTTTGCTGCCGAAGCTGCCGTTAAAGTAGACTTTCCACACGTCTTTCATGGTTATTCCTCCATTTCCTTTTTCGCCCAGTCGGCATCCTTGAAAATCGCACGGCCTACGCCGATGAGGTCGGCGGCGCCTTCCTCAAGCAGTGCTTCGGCTTCGTTCGCCTTTGTCACGCCGCCCGTCAGAATGACCGGCACATGCACGGCTTCGCGCGTCGTAGTATGCGAGCAGGTCGTCCTGCACGGTACCGTCCGGTGTTTTGCCGGTTGCCATCGGCGGCATGACAAGGCGGTTTGCAAGTTCCACGTTATGGACGGTGAGCGGGGTGTGCAGAAGTTTGTTCATGGTGAAAATTCCTTTCCGTTTGGTTTTCAAAGCGATGCTGTTTTATTTGATATCATGCAGAAATTACTTTTTGGTGCAGCGTACTGTGGATGAGCACAGTATATCACAGCGGTTTTCAACTTTCCAGATATAAAGCATGAAAAAACGGCTTTTGGACATACTGAAAGCGTATTGCAAAACAGAAAGGATGAAAACGATGAAAATACAAAAGGTTCTGGCGACGGAAATTCTCGATTCTCGCGGCACGCCGACCGTCGGCGCAACGGTCATCTTGAGCGACGGCTCCGTCGGCACGGCGAACGCGCCCTCCGGCGCATCGACGGGTAAATTTGAAGCGCACGAAAAGCGCGATAATGACCGCAAGCGCTATCTCGGGCGCGGCGTGAAAAAAGCAGTGGAGGGCATTGAGGAAACCGTTGCCCCGGTGCTCGAAAATATGCAGCGCGTGACGGTGCAGAACATCGACAGAATGCTCATTGAGCTTGACAACACCAAAAACAAAGAAAAGCTCGGCGCAAACGCCACATTGGCGGTGTCACTCGCTGCTGCAAAGGCGCTTGCCGCGCACTATAAACAACCGTTTTTCCGCTACCTCGGCGGCACGAACGCACAGAAGCTTCCCGTGCCGATGATGAACATTTTAAACGGCGGCGCGCACGCGGCGAATAACGTGGATATTCAGGAGTTTATGATTGTGCCCGTGGGCGCAAAATCGTTTTCGGAGGCCGTGCGCATGGGCAGCGAGATCTACCACACGCTCGGCGGCATTTTGAAGCAGCGCGGTCTGGCGGTCTCCGTGGGCGATGAGGGCGGCTTCGCGCCGAACCTTGCAAGCGACGAAGAAGCGATAGAGGTCATTTTGGAGGCCGTTTCGAGCGCGGGCTACACGACGGACGAGGTGAAGATTGCGCTTGACGCGGCGACGAGCGAATGGGCGGCGAACGACGGCTATCTTTTACCGAAGCGCGGCACAAAATACACTTCCGCGCAGCTCATCGCGTATTGGGAAAAGCTGTGCGAAAAGTACCCCATCTGCTCTATTGAAGACCCGCTCGGCGAAGAGGATTGGCCCGCGTGGACAACCGTTACCGAAAAGCTAGGCAAAAAAATCATGCTTGTCGGCGATGACCTGTTCGTTACGAATTCGACACGAATTCGCGAGGGCATCGGGCGCAAGGCCGCAAACGCACTGCTTGTAAAGCCGAACCAGATCGGCACACTGACGGAAACGCTCGCCGCCGTGGAGCTTGCAAAGGAGAACGGCATGAAGATCGTCATGTCGCACCGCTCGGGCGAAACGGAGGACACGAGCATCGCGGATATTGCCGTTGCCGTAAACGCAGGGTTCATCAAATCCGGCGCGCCGTGCCGCAGCGACCGCACCGCAAAATACAACCGCCTGCTGCGCATTGCAAAGGAAAATGAAATGGACGAAATGTACGGTACAGGCAAATAAAAAAGGGTATCTCGGTTTTCGCCGAGATACCCTTTTAAGTTCAGAAAAGGTTTACCAATCCAGACCGGAGAACTTGTGGAAACTGTCCATGCTGATGCGGACGCTTTCCATCTGGGTCAGCTGGGTGTGATCCTGCTCAAGCACAATGTACTCTGCGCCAAGCTCGTTGCCCTTGTTGATGATGGACTGGATGTCCATGATGCCGGTGCCGATTTCGCAGAAATCCTTGTGGTCGGAGCCCTTGCCGAAGCTGTCCCGCGTGACGAGCACGTTCGGGTCGCTGACTGTCCACAGGTTGATCGGGGAATCGGAGGTCTTAGAGAAGTCCTTCTGGTGAATGAGCTTCAGGCGGTCGCCGAGGCGGTCCATAACAGCCAGAGGATCCATGCCGCCGCGCATTGCCCAGAATGTATCAAGCTCAAAGCTGACGTAGTTCGGGTCGGTATTGTCCATGATGTGGAACAGAATTTCCTTGCCGTTCAGCTTCTGGAACTCGTGGTAGTGGTTGTGGATGAGGAACTTGATGCCGTGCTCGGAGAGCTTTTTGCCCGCCCAGTTGTAATATTCGCAGCGCTCCATCAGCTGGTCATAGCCGGTGTAGAAGTCTGCGGACTGGCCGAGATACTTCGTGCCCACCTGCGTGTGGTACGCGATCATCGGGTCGATGGTCTCCTCGTTGATGGGGCGGATGTGACCGCTGATGAGGTTTGCGCCGGTCTCTTTTAAAAGTTTCTGCATGTCCTCAACGCTGACGCCGAAGCCTACGCCCGGGTCTGTATCTGCGTTGGAGCTTGCAAACTCAAGGTTCTTATAACCAATCTCTGCGACCTGGCGGATTGCGTTGATCGGGTCTTTTTTCATTTCGTCGCGCACGGAGTAAAGCTGAATGCCGACTTTAAGTGCCATAATAGGTTCAATCCTTTCTTGTCCGTTTGCCTGCTGTGCAGGTTATTTCACTATAATTGTACTGCGTTTTTACTCTGCCGTCAAGCGCCCGAAACGGGAGATGTGCGTGCAAAATGTGAATTAGGAAAGTTACAAGACGGCATCTTGCGTATTTTCGGGACAGAGGGGGAAGAAGCAAATATGAATGAAGTTTTTCGCCTTTTTGAAGACAATTTTAAAAAATTACAAAATTGTAATTTGATACGCCGTTACGGTGTACAACTCGAAAATTATTTGATTAAAAGATAAATATGATTTAACAATAAAAGTAAAGGTATGTTTATGTTATTTCAACTTGCACAGGAAAATGAAATTGTCCTAAATCTATCGAAATGGCTGAACAAAAAATATTCCTGCAAAATTTCCGGAATTTTTGAAAAAACCGGTGAAATGCAGTTGAATAACTGCAAGCGTTGTGAAAGCGGTTTCATAAATTTTGCGAATTTAGCAATTTGTTGTCTTTTGAAAACGCATGAAAAATATGGAACCGCTTACACAAACTTGTATGGAGTGGAAATCGAGATCAAAAAAAATTAGGCAAGATGCACAAACCGAAAACCAATGACAAATTTGGGTAAAAAACCGAGTATAGGCTATTTTTGTTGTTGACATTCACAAAAGAGGGTGATAAAATCACAAATGCAAACAAAATGATATACCGCGTTTTTGTAAGATGCACCAAATACAAAGCAAATCGTTTAACTTGCTTTGTTCGTGGCTCTTTTTCTATGGCAGCGGTTCCACAGAAAAGAGGACAAGTTTCGGTATGTTTCAGCGTCACGGGGGAAACCTGTTATTCGGATGTTGCCTCGGGCAAAAACAGCCTTGTGTTTTCTTTGTGTTTTCTTATTGAAAGCGCGGTCATCACAATATTTTTAGGAGGTTATACCGTATGGCAGCAGCAGCTAAACCGGCAAAGCCGGCGTATGAGCTGAGCGGCTGGGAGCGCTTTAAAAAAGATGTTGTCCGCGACAAGTGGCTGTATCTTCTGATTCTTCCCGGCATGCTTTTCATGCTCATCTTCCGCTATATCCCGATCTTCGGCAATGTGATTGCTTTTATGGACTTCAACCCCTACAACATGTGGAACAGCACATGGGTAGGCTTTGACCAGTTCATCAAGCTTTTCAATAAGCCGGCGTTCATGCAGACTTTCTACAACACCCTCTACATCTCCATTTTGAAGATGGTATGTGGCTTCCCGATTCCGATCATCCTCGCTTTGATGATGAACGAGATGCGCAACATGAAGTTCAAGAAAGTAGCGCAGACGCTTCTTTATCTGCCGCACTTCATTTCCTGGGTCGTTATGGCCGGTCTCATCATGAACTTCCTCGATCCGTCCACGGGCCTCATCACCGCGCTCCTTAAGAGCATCACGGGCAAGGACCTGCAGGTGCTTACCGACAAGACGCTCTTCGTCCCGATGCTGATTATCACCGACATCTATAAGACGATGGGCTGGGGCACGATTATTTACTTCGCGGCGCTGTCCGGTGTTGACCCGCAGCTTTACGAAGCAGCCGAGATTGACGGTGCACGCAAGTGGAAGCAGATGATCAACATCACGCTGCCGGCGATTACCCCGACGATTGTTATCATGCTGATCCTCAACTGCAACAACATCGTAAACGCAGGCTTCGACCAGATCTTCATGCTGTATTCCGCACTGGTTTATGACGTAGCCGATATCATCGATACGTATGTGTACCGTATCGGTATCCAGAAGGCAGACTACTCCTTCTCTACCGCAGCGGGCATGTTCAAATCCATCATCGCTCTCGTCATGATCCTCATCGTCAACTTTGTTGCCAAGAAGACCGGCAACGAAGGTATTTGGTAAGGAGGTTATGAAACATGGAAAAGAACAAAATCAAAACCTCCACAGGCGAAAAGATCTTTACCGTATTCAACTACGCGTTCTTTACGCTGCTCTGCCTCATCATGCTGTATCCGTTCTGGCATGAGATCATGCTTTCCTTCAGCTCTCTTGAAGCATCCATGAAGGGCGGCATCTTCCTCTGGCCGAAGGGCTTTAACCTGGATACTTACAAATCCGTATTTAAAAACCCGAACATCTACACGGGCTTCCGCACCACGATTATCGTCACGATCGCCGGTACGGCACTGGGTACGCTGCTCACCGCTATGACCGCTTATCCGCTGTCTAAGTCCAGACTGCGCGGCGGCAAAGTGATGATGACGCTTGTCCTCTTCACCATGATCTTCTCCGCCGGTATGATCCCGAGCTTCCTGCTCATCCAGAATATCGGCCTTATGGATAACATCCTCGCGCTGATCCTGCCGGGTCTCGTAAGCGCATACAACTGCATCATCATGAAGAGCTTCTTCCTTTCCATTCCGGAAAGCCTTGAAGAATCCGCTCGCATCGACGGTGCAACCGACCTGCGCATCTTCTTCTCCATCATTCTGCCGCTTTCCAAGGCGACCATTGCCACCATCGCGCTGTTCACAGCGGTTGGTTACTGGAACGACTACTTCTCCACGGTCCTTTATATCCGCTCCGTCGATAAGTGGGCTCTGCAGGCGGTTCTGCGCAACATGCTGACGAACACACAGCAGGCCATGCAGCAGGCAGGCGTCAACGTCATGGCGCAGACGAATACCAACGCAGAGACCATTAAGGCCGGCACCATCGTGGTTTCCACGGTGCCGATCCTCATCGTGTACCCGTTCGTGCAGAAGTATTTCGTTAAGGGCGTTATGATCGGCGGCGTTAAGGGCTAAGCCCGCACTCTTTTGGGTTGTCCCGAAGCATGGCTTCGGAAAACTATATTATACTATATTATCATTATTTCCAAAGAAAGGATTTTAGTCATGAACATGAAGAAAATCGCATCCGTTGTTCTGGCACTTGCACTGAGCGTAAGCGTATTTGCAGCGTGCGGCAGCAACGGCAATTCTTCCGCAAGCTCTACGGCTTCCACCGAGAGCAGCACTGCTTCCACCGAGAGCAGCACTGCTTCTACCGACAGCAGCAGCGACGCTGCAACCGGCGACAAGATCGACGTTCTGAACCAGAGCGAAACGATGGACGTTTCCGTTGCAGTTATGACCGGCTTCACCGCAGCTGACAGCCGCGTTCAGAAGGAACTTGAGGAAAAGTACAACGTTAAGTTCAAACTCGTTGTTCTCCCGGGTTGGACTGACGGCCAGTCCCAGATCTCCCTGCTGATGGCATCCAACGACATGCCGAACATCATGTGGTGGTGGACCATGGATACCGAGTACAACAAGTGGGTGCAGGCAGGCCTCCTGCAGGACGTTTCCTCCTACATGGATAAGTACACCGTTATCCGCGACTACTACAACAAGATGGACCCGAAGACCCTCTTCTATGCATCCGAGGCTGACGGCTCCATTTACAGAATCCCGGGCGACGTTGCTGAACCGTCCTGCGAGAACCTCTGGATCCGCCAGGATTGGCTCGACAACCTGAACCTCAAGGCTCCGACCACGATCGAAGAACTCAACGAAGTGCTCCGCGCTTTCACGGAGGACGATCCGGACGGCAACGGTCAGAACGACACCTACGGCCTCGGCGGCGACGGTTACGACTTCCGTTCCTTCTGGCCGTGGATCCAGTCCTATGACCAGACCCATTACAGCCGTTTCTGCGTAGATGACGACGGCGTTGTCACCTACGGCCCGGCTAACGAGGGCACCAAGAACTGGGTTAGCGACGTTGCTGATCTGTATGCAAAGGGCTACATCACCCCGAACATCACGCAGGATACCGACCGTGACGAGCAGATGGCAAACGGCGGCTTCGGCGTAACGTACAGCTGGTGCGCATGGAACAACCCGGACTCTGCTCCGATGATGTCCTTCTATGCTTCCAACCCGGATGCTAAGTGGGTACCGATCGACATGGTCAAGGGCTCCAACGGCAACCCGCAGGAAGACCCGGCTACAAGCGCTGCTTGGGCATATTTCGCAATCACCAACACAGCTTCCGATCCGGAAAGACTGTATGCAACTTGGGACGACATGTGCGATTCCGATAACTACATCGCACGCCGCTTCGGTATCGAAGGCACCGATTACAAGTACGATGAGAACGGCCAGTATGTCGCTATCGTTGGCCCGGACTCCGAGGAGAACACCTCTAAGAATATCGGCCTCAAGCTGTTCGATAACCTCATGAACCGTAAGGACGAGTGCAACATCTCCAATACTCCGGAGACTGCCGCTCTGTTCAACAAGTCCGGCGAAAACAGCCGCTATGCTGCTGCTCACCTCGTTGAGTGGAAGGATCCGGCTTCCTTCGAGTCCTGGACCGAGTGCAGCGCTGACATCGAGGCTGAGAAGGATCAGTACCTCTGGGGTGTCATCGCCGGTCAGGAATCCATCGACGATTGGGACAACTATGTTGCAACGCTGAACAGCCTCGGCCTCGAGGACGTTCTTGCTGAAGCAAACGAGGACTATGCAGAGCTCAGCGCTCAGATGGAAGAGTACCTCGCTGCTCACGGCGAAGCGTAATCGATTGATCTGATCTCAATTAAAATGTATACAGATGGGGGAAGCTTTCGGGCTTCTCCCATTTTGTTTCTTATGCAAAAATATACTGTGAAAAAACTGTGCATATTTACAAGAAAATGCACAGTTTTTTCTCTATATGAAATTTGCAAAAAGCTATTGAATTCCCGCTTTGCATCGGCTACAATGCAAGAGAAGGCTACATACATAGCCTGTAATAGCATACCCCGAAGGAGTTGTAAAACATGAGCAAACTGTCTCTTGCCGGCGCGTGGAAGCTGCGCGGCGAATTTATGGACGTTACGGCAGAGCGCTACAACGAAGTACTGCGTAAAATGGACGCAGCCCCCGTGCGCGCAACGCTGCCGGCGTTCTTAAAGCTTGAAGACCTTTCCGAAGAAGAACAGGCAGAGTTCTTAAAAGACCCGAACCCGCATTTCCACGTGATGACGGATAAATCGAATCACGCGTTCCCGTCTAAATACGGCTTTATCCCGATGACCGTGCCGGGCGACGTCACCACCTCCCTCATCGAAAACGGCATCGTAGGAGAACCTTTTTTGAAGGAAAACACAAAGAAAAACCGGTGGATCAAGGATCTTTCCTGGTGGCTCGTCCGCGATTTTGATGTCACAGAGGAGATGCTGAACGAAGATATCGTGCGCCTCAACATTGAAATGCTCGATTTCAATGCGGATATCATCGTAAACGGCATGCCCGCTGCGCACCACGAAAACGCGTTCTGCGCGTTCAGCGAAGACATCAAGCGCTTTTTGCACGTCGGCAAAAACCAGCTCGTCATTCGCCTCACCTCCGGCATGGAGCTGCACTATCCGCGCGACGCCGTTTCGTTCTACTGCGCAAGTGAAAACGCCATCTGTGACCAGCGTGTCTACACCCGCAAGCCGCAGTTTACCTACGGCTGGGACTGGTGCCAGCCCGTGCCCACCTGCGGCATCGGCCGTTCCATTGAGATTGAAGCGTTCAGCGGCGCCAAGGTCATCGCGTCCCGCGTCGATACGTTAAAGCTCGACGGCGATGACGCCGAAGTGGAGTTCCACTTCGAAATCGAAAAATCCGACATGGTCTCAAGCGCCGAGTGCGAGCTTACCTATACGCTCGAATTTGAGGGTAAAACCGTTTACACCGGCAAAAAGACGCTCATGCTCGTCGGCGGCGTGAACTTCGCCGAGGAACGCGTCACAATCAAAAACGCGAAGCTCTGGTGGCCGAACGGCTACGGCACGCAGAACCTCTATACCTTTAAAGCCTGCTGCGTCACAAAGGGCATCCTGCACGAGATGCAGCCGAAGAAGATCGGCATCCGTACCTTGGAGCTCGATACCTCTAAGCTCGAAGACGGCAGCCGCAACTTCTTCTTTAAGGTGAACGGCGTGCGCATTTTCTGCAAGGGCGGCAACTGGGTGCCGACGGATTCCCTTTATCTGCGCACCCCGAAGGAAAGCTACGAGACCCTCGTGCGCGAGGGCGCGGCGGCGCACTTCACCATGTTCCGCATGTGGGGCGGCGGCACGTATGAGCCGGACTGCTTCTATGAATATTGCTCGGAGTACGGCATTTTGCTGATGCACGACTTTATGTACGCCTGCGCGTTCTACCCCGACCACAAAAACGATTTCCTCTTTGAGGCGGAGCGCGAAGCCGAGTACCAGACAAAGCGCCTTGCACATTATCCCTGCATGGCCATCTGGACGGGCAACAACGAGATTGCGGAATCCTACACCGATTGGTTCCCGGCGCCCATCAAGCCGGAGCGCTTCTACGGCGAGAAAATATTCAACTATATTCAGCCGCGTGCCGTGCACCGCAACAGCCCGCTCGTTCCGTATATGCCGTCCTCGCCGTACTTCGGCGACCGCGCCAACGAGAGCGAACAGGGCGACGTACATGCATGGTCGTTCTTCGGCCGTCACCCGAAAACGAAGTTCAAGTTCGTCTATGAGCTTGAGGCGTTCGACCGCATCCCGGCGCGCTTCTCCAGTGAATACGGCTTCTTCGGCGCACAGATGGAAAGCACCGTTCGCCGTTACCTCGACGGCACCGAAATGCGCTTCGATAACCCCATCTGGAAGCACCACGGCGAGTTTGACCGCAAGCGCAGCAACATCGACGGCGCGATTGACCGCCATTTGACGGAGTTCAAAACCCTCGATGAACACGGCTATCTGCTGTACAGCGGCATCATGCAGGGCCTTCTGTACGCCGAGCTTGCCGAAGCCATGCGCCGCAAGCCGTACGGCGCAGGCGACCTCATCTGGATGTATAACGATTGCTGGCCGGAGACAGGCTGGACGATCATCGATTATTACCTGACGAGAAAGATCTCGTTCTATTTCTTAAAGCGCGCGTTTGCAACGAAAAAGCTCATCATCCGCGCGTGTGAGGGCGGCGCAGAAGTGACTGTCATCAACGAAACGCCCGAAGCGTTCACGGCGGATATTCACTGCGGCTACATGACCTTCACCGGCGAGACCGACAGCCTCTGCACAAAGACGCTCAAGGTCGCTCCGCACTCCATGCAGCAGTTCCGCATTTCCGTCTGCAATGATTTGAAGCACGGCTTCTTCTTTGCAAGCGCCGAGGGCTTCGACACCGCCGACAGCCTGCGTGCGTATTACCGCGATTACGTCTTCCCGGAAAGCGACGCGAAGATTGAAAAGGTGGAGCAGGACGGCAACGATCTGCTCGTGACGATCCGCGCGAGCGTGTACACGCCGTTTGCGTACCTCATGACGAGCGACGACCGCGTGCATTACGATGATAACTACGTTACGCTCTACCCGAATGAGCCGAAGACGCTCCGTGTGGAAAACTGCACGGAAACGCCTGTGCTGCACGTTGCCGCACCCGCCCCGAGCGAAGAAACGAAAAAAGCAGGCTATACGGATTCTTGGTTCTGATACGTACTGAAATGTTGCCGCATAGAGTCCCGCTTTGTGCATCATGCTTTCTATAGAATAATGAGTTTTAAAAGGAGTTTCGCATGAAATACCGTTTTCAAGATAACACCCTGCCGTTTGAAGAGCGCGCAAAAGACCTTCTCTCCCGCTTAACGCGCGAAGAAAAGGTCGGCATGATCACGTCGCAGCTTGATGCTATTCCGCGCCTCGGCATTAAAAAGACGCACATCGGCACCGAGATCGCGCGCGGCGTCGTAAACCGCGACCAGAAGCGCGAGACCACCATTCTGCCGCAACCGTGGGGCATGGCGGCCATGTTCGACGATGCCCTCATGGAGCAGCTTGGCGACATGGCAGGCGACGAAACGCGCATCACGCACGATATGGAAGAAAGACCGTCCTCTCTGGAGCTTTTCGGACCCACCATCGATATGGAGCGCGACCCGCGCTGGGGCAGAAACGAAGAAGCCTATGGCGAAGACCCGTGCCTTACGGGTAAAATGAGCGCCGCCTACTGCCGCGGCCTTACGGGCAAGGACGAGAAATATTTGAAGACCGCGCCTTTGCTCAAGCATTTCTACGCCAACAACTACGAAAACGAACGCCAGACGACGAACGCGAACATCACCCCGCGCTTAAAGCACGAGTATTACTTAAAAGCGTTTGAGCCCGCCGTGCGCGAAGGCCGCGCGCCGGGCCTTATGACGGCGTACAACTGCATCAACGGCGTAGAGGGCGTCAACAACCCGGACGTTTCGGAAATCTGCAAAAAAGAGTGGGGCATGACGTTCGCCGTCAGTGACGGCGGCGATTTCGGCCAGAACGTCGCCGCGCACCGCACGTATGAAAACCACGCGCAGTCTATGGGCGACATCCTCGGTGTCGGCGCGGATATGATGCTCGACAGCCGCTCCATGGTTGACCCTGCCGTGCGCGAAGCGCTCGAAAAGGGCTACCTCACCGAGGAAAACCTCGATAAAGCCGTGTATTCCACGTTATTGCTGCGCTTTAAGCTCGGCGATTTCGACGAAGACCACCCCTATGCGCACATTGACCCCGCAAAGCTCGCAAGCCCCGCGCACAAGGCGCTCGCCGTGAAAGCCGCGGAGGAATCCGTCATCCTGCTCGAAAATCGCGGCATGCTGCCGTTAAAGGATGACGGCAAGTGCACCGTCGCGGTCGTGGGCCCGCTCGCAAATGAAAACTACACCTGCTGGTACTGCGGCTATGCACCGAACCAGACATCGGTCGTTAAGGGCTTCAGAGAAAAGCTGGGCGAAGACCGCGTACTGTTCGATGAAGGCTTTGACCGCGTGCGTATCCGCTCCGAAAAAACCGGCAAGTACCTGCGCATTGCCGAAAACGGCGCGGTGTATGCCGATGGCGACGAGAACACCGCCGACCTCTTTGAGCGCGCGGATTGGGACTTCGGCGCATGGACGCTGCGCAGCGTGCGCACCGGCAAGTACCTCACCGAGGACAAAAATTTCCTCGACGAGACCCCGCAGGACGAAAACGCCGTCACCATCGATCCCGGCATGAACTGTACGGCAGACGTGGTATTCGGCTGGTTCGTGAAAGAACTACTGTGTGCCAAGGAAGAAGACGGCGTTTTGTACCTCGATACGTGGCAGCACCGCGCTGTCGCCGTAAACGACGAAAATAAGCTCGTCGCAAAGGCCGGCTCCGGCGATTGCCCCTGCAAGCAGTTCACACTGGAAGTCGTCTCCTCCGGCGCAGAGCGTGTGGCAGAGCTCGCGCAACGCGCCGATCATGTCATCGTCTGCGCGGGTAACCAGCCGCTCATCAACGCGCGCGAGGAGTATGACCGTCCGGATATCCGCCTGCCGAAAGCCCAGACCGCGCTCCTGAACGCAGCAGCAGCCGCAAACGAGAGTACCTTACTGTACCTCGTCACGGGCTATCCGTTCGCCATCAACAAAGAGAAGGACACCGCCAAAGCCGTGCTGTGCTCCACGCACCTCGGCCCGTGCCTCGGCCATGTTGCTGCCGCGACTGTCTTCGGCGAAAATAACCCCGCCGGCCGCACCCCGACCACGTGGTATCGTTCTGTTCGTGATCTCCCTGCGCTTGACGATTACGACATCGCGAAAAACCATGTGACGTACCTCTATTTTAGGGGCAAGCCGCTCTACGCGTTCGGCTACGGCCTCAGCTATACGACTTTTGCATACAGCAATCTGACCGTTAAGCAGGAAAACGGCGAAGTCATCGCGACTGTAAACGTGCAGAACACCGGCGCTCTTGACGGCGACGAAGTGGTGCAGCTTTACATGAGCCTGCCGGGCTCCCTGCGCGTGCGTCCCATCCATGCGCTTAAAGCCTTCAAGCGCGTGCACATCAAGGCGGGCGAGACCGTCACGGTCACGCTGAATTTCAAGATCGACGACCTTGCCGTTTGGTGCAACGGCAGAAAGATCTACACGGTCGAAAGCGGCGTGTATAAAATGGAAGTCGGCGCGGCGAGCGACGACATCCGCCTTACCGCCGACGTGGAGATTGCAGGCGAAGCGTTCCCGGGTCGACCGGGCTTCTTCAAGCAGGAAGCCATCGATGCCGACGATTACAGCGGCGTCACGTTCCTCACGGATAAGCGCGACGGCGAAACGTATGTGGAAGCGAAGGATTTCCGCAGCTTCCTCGTATATAAGAACATGGATCTCACCGGCTGCAACGCGTTCGAGTGCGCCATGAGCGCGCCCTCCGGCGACGTGGAGATCCTCCTTGCGGATAACAAGACCGGAAAAGTTCTCGGCAAAGCGGGCGGCACAGGCACCGGAAGCCTCACAAAGTTCACATCGTTTACGTGCGATGTCGCCGCCGAAGCCGGACTCACCGAGCTGCGCATCGTCTTCACAAAGCAGACGTCCTTAAAGTGGTTCCGTTTTTACGCGGTGTGAGTTTTAAACCGATTTAAATTCAAAAGTTGAATACTCGAAAAGGGACAGCGCTGTGCTGTCCCTTTTTGCATGTGTGCCTTCCTAACGGTCGCTTTGCTTGCCGTTTGGGAGACCCGGTTTTTTTTCAGTTGCATTTGAAACCATACGAAAAAGGTATACTATGCCCGAAAAGCATGTGGTTCAATCCATTATAGGTATTTGACATTTTAACCCATCACGGGTATACTAAACTTCAAGTAAAGTACAGGGCGTATATTTATATTGAAATTCGTTTTCAGAAAGAGGGAAGAACAAAAGCTATGTTCAGCGGACGTTTATGGGAGCTCTTTATAGACTCCTTTCCGAAAATTCTCATCCCCGGCCTGACGGTCACCATTCCGCTCACTGTCATTTCGTTCACCTTTGCACTCATTATCGCGGTCATTATGGCGCTGGTGCAGTTCGCAAACGTGAAGGTTTTAAAGCAGATCGCGCGTTTTTACATTTGGATCTTCCGCGGCACACCGCTGCTTGTGCAGTTATTTGTTGTGTTCTTCGGCCTTTCCCGCGTCGGCATTTTGCTCGATCCGTTTCCGGCGGCAGTTATCGTGTTCTCCCTGAATGAGGGCGCGTATTGTGCCGAGACCATCCGCGCTGCGCTTGAATCCGTGCCGAAGGGCCAGCTTGAAGCCGGTCAGTGCGTGGGGCTTACCTACCTCCAGACCATTTTCCGCATCGTGCTGCCGCAGGCCATGCGCACGGCGTTCCCGCCGCTTTCCAACTCGCTCATCTCCATGGTCAAGGACACCTCCCTTGCGGCGAACATCACCGTAACGGAAATGTTCATGGTCACACAGCGCATCGTGGCGCGCACGTATGAGCCGCTACTTTTATACCTTGAGGTCGGCCTTATATACCTCATTTTCTCCACGGTGCTCACTTGGGTGCAGCGCTTTGGCGAAAAGAAGCTCGCGTCTTACGGACACAAGGAGGGCTGAGTTATGCTGCAAATTCTGGACATTAAAAAATCCTTCGGCGATCTGCATGTGCTGCGCGGCGTCGATCTCGACGTGGAGCAGGGCGATGTGGTTGCCATCATCGGCCCGTCCGGCTCCGGTAAAACAACCCTCCTGCGCTGCATAAACTTCCTCGAAAAAGCCGACAGCGGCACCTTGATTTTTGATAACGAAAAATTCGAATTCGATAAGATCACCAAAAAAGAGATTGCGCGCCTGCGCCGCAAAACGGCGTTCGTGTTCCAAAACTACAACCTGTTTTTGAACAAAACAGCGCTGCAGAACGTCACAGAGGGTCTCATCGTTGCCCGCAAAATGCACAAGGCGGAAGCCATTGAGATCGGCAAAAAAGCGCTCGACAAGGTCGGTCTTTCCGACCGTTACGATTATTACCCCTCGCAGCTTTCCGGCGGCCAGCAGCAGCGCGTTGCCATTGCCCGCGCCATTGCGACAAACCCGGAGATTATCTTCTTCGATGAGCCGACGAGTGCGCTTGACCCGGAGCTCACCGGCGAAGTGCTTTCCGTCATGCGCGACCTCGCAAATGAGGGCATGACGATGCTCGTCGTCACACATGAAATGGGCTTTGCCCGCACGGTCTCAAACAAGGTCATCTTCATGGAAGACGGCGTTATCGTCGAGCAAGGCTCCTCGAAAGAATTTTTCGAGAACCCGAAGGAGGAACGCACAAAAGCGTTCCTGCGCACCATTCAGGGAGACATGGATTGATTTTTGTCAGTCCGTTATCCATATTTATCCTACTTAAGCAAAGGAGTAAGAGAACATGAAAAGAACACTTTCTTTACTTATGGCTGTGCTGATGCTCACGGCAGTCGTGCTTACGGGTTGCTCCTCGGGCGGCACAACGTCCGGTGCGGCAAGCAGCAGCGATGCTTCCTCTGCATCGAGCGAAGCAGAAAGCGAGTCTTCCGCAGCGGAAGAAAACGACCTGCTCGCGCAGATCAAGGAAAAGGGCACCATCACGGTCGCGATGGAAGGCACTTGGGCGCCGTGGACATACCACGATGCCGATGATAACCTTGTCGGCTATGACGTAGAAGTTGCGCAGAACATCGCAAAAAAGCTCGGCGTAGAGGTCAACTTTGTCGAGGGCGAGTGGGACGGCCTGCTTGCCGGTCTTGATGACGGCCGTTATGACATCATGGTCAACGGCGTAGGCGTCACCGAAGAGCGCGCGGAAAAGTACAACTTCTCTACCCCGTATGCATATAACCGCACCGCTGTTATCGTGCGCGGCGATTACGATGAGATCAACTCCATGGAAGATCTCGAGGGCAAAACGACCGCCAATACCATTTCCAGCACCTACGCAACGCAGGCAGAAGCCCACGGCGCAACGGTCACGGGCGTGGACGACCTCAACCAGACCATCGAGCTTCTGCTCTCCGGCCGTATCGATGCGACCCTGAACGCAGAAGTCGTATTCGCAGACTACGTAAAAGAGCACCCGGAAGCGAACATCAAGATTGCTACGTTCTCCGATGAAGTCGAAAAGGTCGCCATTCCGATCCGTAAGGGCGACGACACCGCAACGCTGCTCGCAGCCGTCAACGACGCGCTGAAGGAAATGAGTGAGGACGGCACCCTTACCGCTCTCTCCGAAAAATACTTCGGCACCGACATCTCCAAAGCGTAATTTAAAGTAAATTCAGCAAAACAAAGCTCCTACCCGCGTTTCACTGCGGGCAGGGGCTTTTTGCATATTCACGATTGCTGCGGTCAACTTCGTTTATGTAATCAACAATGTCCATGAAAACCGCCTGTCCATGCTCAAAAACGAACAAAATTTCGATTACAAATCCGCCATTTTCCAATAATCGGTAGAATATCCCCGAAACGCTTGACTTTTCGTCCTAAATTGCTTATGCTATATCCTGTTGCTGTACGCCCATTTGTGCAGCACGGTCAGTCGTGACATCCTGACCTTAAACAAAACTAGCGCGGCCGGGGCGGCTCCCGGACCGCGGAAAGGAATGCTGAAATGAATAAGAAAACCTCAAAAGTCCGCTTTCTGGCGCTCAGCGCCGTGATTGCGGCGCTGTATGCTGTCCTCACTTACGCCGCTGCCGCCATGAATCTGGCGTTTGGCGCGGTGCAGTTCCGCTTTTCGGAAGCCTTAACGGTGCTCCCGGCCTTTACGCCGGCCGCCATCCCCGGGCTTGCCGTCGGCTGCCTCATCTCGAACCTTGCAAGTCCGCTCGGCGTCGTAGACTGGGTGTTCGGCACGCTTGCAACGCTGCTCGCGGGCATTTTTTCTTACCTTGTACGCAACATTCGCTGGAAGGAGATCCCGGTTTTGGCACCGCTGCCGCCGGTCATTTTCAACGCCCTCATCGTCGGCTTTGAAGTGGCTTGCCTTGCGGATAACGGCACGTTTGCTTTCGGCAATCTCTCCCTTGCAGGCTTCATCGCGGGTGCCGTTTCGGTCGGCATCGGCGAGCTCATCGTCTGCTATGTGCTCGGCGTGCCGCTGATGATGGCGCTGCGCCGCACGAAGATCAGCGAACTCATGTTGGCATAAATCTGTTCCGGGCGCGCCCGGAGAAAGTCGGTCGGAGTTTATGAAAACGAGCAGATTACAAAAAATGGTAAAGTGCACGTCACCCACGCGCATGTTCGTCGTCAGCTTTGTGATACTTATTTTTATCGGCACCGTGTTGCTCACGCTGCCGATTTCGGCGAAAAGCGGACAGTTCACGAACCCTGTGGACGCGCTTTTCACGGCGACCTCCGCCGCGTGTGTCACGGGCCTTTCCGTGTATGATACGTTTACATACTGGTCGTATTTCGGGCAGGGCGTTCTGCTTGTGCTCATTCAGTGCGGCGGCCTCGGCCTTGCCGCGTTTGCAACGGGTCTCACGCTGCTCATCCGCCGCCGCATCGGCATTCGCCACCTTGTACTCGCCCGCGAAAGCGCCGGCGGCAGCAATTTGGATGTCATCTCGCTGCTGCGCATCGTGGTCGCGTTTACGTTTGTGGTGGAAGCTCTCGGTGCGCTTTTACTCATGGTTCGCTTTGTGCCGCTCTATGGCGGGCTCGGCGCATGGGCCTCGGTATTCGTCTCCGTCTCGGCGTTCTGCAACGCCGGCTTCGATATTTTAAGCTTCATCCCCGGCAATTCGAGTTTATCAGCCTTTAACGGCGATCCGCTCGTTACGCTGACGATTTCCATGCTCATCATCATCGGCTCCACGGGCTTTGTGGTGTTTCAGGATATTTACCGCAAGAAAGTCTCGACGCGCCTGCACCGGCAGCACGTGGAAAAGCTGAGCTTTCACGCGCAGGTTTGCCTGCGTGCATCTTTGACGCTTCTGGTTTTCGGCACGGTGATGCTGTTTATCCTTGAGTATAACAATACGTACCGTGATTTGAACTTCTTTGAAAAGCTGAACGCGGCGTTTTTTCAGTCGGTGAACACGCGCACGGCGGGCTTTGCTTCCGTCAGCATTAAGCAGGAAACGGATGGTGCAAAGCTCCTCACGTCGTTCTTGATGTTCATCGGCGGCTGCCCGGGCTCCACGGCGGGCGGCATTAAGGTGACGACGCTTGTGGTGCTGTTTGCGGCGGTGAAATCCACTCTTTGCGGCGAAGACACCACTACGTTCCTGCGCCACCGTTTTGACCCCGGTATGGTGTACAAGTCCCTTACGGTCGTGGCGTTCGCCCTTGTGGTCTCCGTTTTGAACGTGAGCCTCATTTTAGCGCTGCACCACGGTGTTTCCATATTGGATGCGATAATTGAAGCCGTTTCCGCCTTTGCGACGGTCGGCCTCAGCGCAAGCCTGACCCCGACGCTGCATCCGCTTGCAAAGCTTGCCCTGACGCTGACGATGTTCATCGGCCGCGTAGGCCCTGTCTCATTCGGCGTGGCGATTTTAATGCGCAAAAAGAAAAGCGGTTCCGTTCTGCCGGAGGGCAGAATGCTGATCGGGTGATTTTGGATCCTCTGTGCGTTTTGCACAGGGGATCTTTGCTTTCATCGCGCACATTTTAAGCCCGTTTCCTTGCGAAACAGGGGGAAAGTATGGTATACTATTTTGTACGTATTTTGTGTGCTGTTCAGGCTTCCTAAATGCGTTTCAATGCGGCAATTTACGATTTTGATACAGGAGTGATTTCAATTTGTCTCAGAAGACGGAACAGAAAGGACAAAGCTTTTTAAAGGGTACCGCAATTTTGACGGCAGCGACGTTTATCGTCAAATTCATCAATATATTTTTCTCTATTCCACTTGCGAATTTCCTCGATGATGAGGGCATGGGGCATTTCAACACAGCGTATGACATTTTCGTGTTTTTCAGTGTTTTGGCATCTTCCGGCACGCCGGTCGCCATTTCGCGCCTTGTCAGCGTGGCGTATGCACAGAACCGCAAGCGCGAGGCGGATAAAATTTTCCGCGTGGCATTCACACTGTTTTCCGGCATCGGTCTTGTCGGCTGCATCGTCATGGCGGTGTTTTCCCGTCAGTTCGCGATGCTCATGAACCAAAATGACCGCTCCATGTATGCCATTGCAGCCTTGGCACCGATGTGCTTTTTCATGTCCGTTTCGTCGTGTTTGCGCGGCTATTTCCAAGGGCGTTCCAACATGACGCCGACGGCGGTCTCGCAGGTTTTGGAGTCGCTCATTAAACTGTTCGTCGGTATTGCGCTGGCGTTGTATTTCCTGAAGACCACCGGCTTGCCGGAGCTCGGTGCGGCAGGCGCGATCCTCGGTGTTTCCATCGGCTCGTTCTTCGCGGTTTTGTACATTCTTCTGTACTACTTCCGCAAATCGCGCGATACGCGCTATTCACCTTTTGAGCCGAAGGTTTCGAGTGTTAGTGAAATTTTGAAATCTATCCTGACCTTTGCGGTGCCGGTCATCATCGGCTCTGCGTTTTTGAGCGCGCTCGACATTGTGGATTCCTCCGTGATGATGTATCGTTTGCAGGGCGCTGCCGGTGTGGACGCGAACTCCGCCATCGCTATGAAGGGCTGGCTCGGCACGGCGCGCAAGTATTTCGACCTGCCGAACGCCGTCATCGTGCCCATCTCTACCATCGTGCTGCCGATGCTTTCCGGTGCGATCGCAAAAAAAGAAAAGCGCGAAATCAACCGTATTTCCATGCTCTCCCTGCGCATGACGCTCATGGTGGCCATCCCGTCTGCCGCGGGTTTGTGCATTTTTGCAAAACCCATTTGCTCCCTGTTGCTTTACAGCCGCCCGGAGTTTGCGGCAAATACCGCTCCGCTGCTCGCCGTTATGGCGCCGGCGGTCATCACGGCGAGCTTGCTTTACACTACGAACTCGATGATTCAGGCGGTCGGCAAGGTATACGTGCCGGTCATCAACATGATTGTCGGTACGGTGGTACGCATCGGCGTTGTGTATGTGCTGTGCGGTATCCCGGAGATCAACGCCATGGGCTCTGCTGTCGGTACGTTTGTTTCGTATCTTGTTATGATTATTCTGAACCTTATCGCGCTGCACCGTATGCTGCCGGAAATTCCGAGCGTGGTGCGCATGGGCATTCGCCCGCTCCTTGCTTCTGTCATTATGGGCGCGGTCTCGTACCCCGTATATCTGCTGCTTACGCGCTTTATGAGTGAGAAGTTCGCGGTCATTCCGGTTATTCTGCTTGCAATCCTCGTTTACCTCGTGACGGCGGTGTTTACCAAAGCCATCACGCGCGAGGAGATCGTGCAGCTGCCGAAGGGTGAAAAACTGGCGGATAAACTGCATTTGAAGTAACTTCCTGTCTTGTAAAGGCCACGGGCCTGTGATAAAATAAAATTATAAGTTTTTGGGGAATTTCGCGGTGCGGAAAACGGTTTTGCGCCGACGAAAGAAAGGATGGGTATTGTGGAAGCAACTGTGACAAATAAGGGAAAAAAGGGCCTCATACGCCGTTTTGCGCCGTACTTTAAAAAGTATCTGTGGATTCTCATTTTCGACCTGTTCTGCGCGGCGCTGACGACCGTATGCGAGCTGGCGCTGCCAATCATCGTGCAGCAGATCACAAACCGCGGCATCAACGATCTGGCGTCTTTGACGCTCAGCTACATTCTGCGCATCGGAGGGCTGTACATTTTCTTAAAGCTCGTCGACGTGGGCGCGACGTTCTTCATGGCGTCTATCGGCCACATCATGGGCACAAAGATCGAGACCGATATGCGCCGCGACATGTTCGCACACCTGCAGAAGCTCTCGTTCTCGTATTTTGACAACACGAAGATCGGTCAGCTCATGTCCCGCATCACGACTGACCTGTTTGACATCACGGAGTTTGCGCATCACTGTCCGGAGGAATTTTTCATTGCGGGCATCAAGATCATCGGCACATTTGTGATTTTGTGCACGATGAGTGTGCCGCTGACGCTGATTATCTTTGCGGTGCTGCCGTTTATGCTGGCGGCCGCCATGTTCTTCAATAAGAGAATGCAGGCGCAGTTCCGCAGCCAGCGCCAGCAGCTCGGCGAGATCAATGCGCAGGTAGAAGACAGCCTGCTTGGCGTGCGCGTGGTGAAATCCTTCGCGAACGAGCCGCTTGAAGAAAAGAAGTTTGAAGAGGGCAACCAGCGCTTTTATAACATCAAGCGCCTGCGCTACATGTATATGGGCGGCTTTGAAGCCTCCAATAAATTCTTTGACGGTCTCATGTATATCGTGGTCGTCATTGCGGGCGCTATCTTCATGATGAACGGCGCCATCAACCCCTCGCAGCTTGTGGCGTACCTTTTGTATATCACAACGCTCATCAATTCCATTCACCGCATCGTGCAGTTTACGGAGCAGTTCCAAAGCGGCATGAGCGGCGTGGAGCGCTTCTTTCAGGTTATGGACGCGCCCATCGAGATCAGCGACGCGCCGGACGCCAAGGACATCGGCATTGTCAAGGGCGACGTGACGTTCGACCACGTAAGCTTCAAGTATAACGACGACGGCACCGAGGTGCTTTCTGACATCGACCTCGACGTAAAGGCGGGCGAGAACATCGCGCTTGTCGGCCCTTCGGGCGGCGGTAAAACGACGCTGTGCAACCTCATTCCGCGTTTTTACGATACGACTGCCGGCACCATCCGCATCGACGGCAAGGATATCCGTACGGTGACGCTGAAATCCCTGCGCGACCGCATCGGCTTTGTGCAGCAGGACGTGTACCTGTTCTCCGGCTCGGTGTTTGAGAACATTCAGTACGGCAAGCCGGGCGCGTCGAAAGAAGAAGTCATTGCGGCCTCCAAAATGGCGGGCGCGCATGAATTTATCGAGGGGCTTTCAAACGGCTACGATACATACGTCGGCGAGCGAGGCGTGAAGCTTTCCGGCGGCCAAAAGCAGCGCATTTCCATTGCGCGTGCATTTTTGAAAAACCCGCCGATTTTGATTTTAGACGAAGCGACGAGTGCGCTCGATAACGAAAGCGAGCGCATCGTGCAGGCGTCGCTTGAAAAGCTCGCGAAGGGCAGAACGACGTTCACGATTGCGCACCGTTTGACGACCATCAAGAACGCGACGAAAATTCTGGTGCTGACGGATAAGGGCATTGAAGAAGCCGGTACGCATCAGGAGCTTATGAAGAAAAAGGGCATTTACTTTGACTTATATAAAAGCTATCAGGAAATGACGGCGGACACGGAATAAAACCCAAAGGAAATTTTTGGGTATGTATATTTTGAAAGGACGGGAAAACTATGAAAACAGTGACACTCGGCAACACCGGCATCACGGTAAATCGCAACGGCTTCGGCGCGCTGCCCATTCAGCGCATTTCCGTTGAAGAAGCGGGCAAGCTGCTGCGCAAAGCATACGATAACGGCATCCGCTTTTTCGATACCGCACGCGCGTATTCGGACAGCGAATATAAGATCGGTCAGGCACTTGCCGATGTGCGCGACGACATCATCATCGCGACGAAAACGGCCTCGACAACCGTTGAGGGCTTTTGGAAAGACCTGGAGACGAGCCTTTCCATGCTGAAGACCGACCACGTGGATATTTACCAGTTCCACACGCCGTCCTTCTGCCCGAAGCCCGGCGACGGTACAGGCCTTTATGAGGCGATGCTGGAAGCGAAAGCGCAGGGCAAGATCCGTCACATCGGCATCACGAATCATCGCCTGCATGTGGCGCGCGAAGCCGTGGAATCCGGCTTGTATGAAACGCTGCAGTTCCCGTTCTGCTACCTTGCGAGCGAAAAGGACATTGAGCTCGTGAACCTATGTAAGGAGAAGAACGTCGGCTTCATCTGCATGAAGGCGCTTTCCGGCGGTCTCATCACGCGCAGCGATGCGGCGTATGCGTACCTTGCGCAGTATGAGAACACGTTGCCCATTTGGGGTGTGCAGCGTGAGAAAGAGCTTGACGAGTTTCTTTCCTACAATGATAACCCGCCGGTGATGACGGACGAGCTTGCGGCGTTCATCGAAAAAGAGCACGAGTCCCTCGCGGGCGATTTCTGCCGCGGCTGCGGCTACTGCATGCCATGTCCCGCCGGTATTGAGATCAATCAGTGCGCGCGCATGTCGCTTATGCTGCGCCGCGCTCCGTCCGCCGCATGGCTGACGCCCGAGTGGCAGGCGAAAATGGAGCTGATTGAAAACTGCAAGCACTGCGGCCAGTGCATGAAGAAATGTCCGTATACCTTAAACACCCCCGAATTGCTCCGCAAGAATCTGGAGGATTACCGCACCTTTTTAAAATAAAGGAGAAAGTTCCGAATTATGACAGCAAACGAATTTTACGCGTCTCTTTCCGGCAAGCGCATCACGTTTGTCGGCGTGGGGCGCTCCAACCTGCCGCTCATTGAGCAGTTTAAAGCCCACGGTGCAGCCGTTTCGGTGCGCGATAAGCGCAGCGAAGCGGCGCTGGGCGAAGACGGCGAAGCGCTGAAAAAGCTCGGCGCAAAGCTCATCTGCGGCGAAGGCTACCTTGAAAGTATCGACGAAGACATGCTGTTCCGCGCGCCCGGCGTGCCGTATCTGCTGCCCGAGCTGCAAAAGGCCCGTGCAAACGGTGTTGCCGTGACGAGCGAAATGGAAGTCTTTTTCGACCTGTGTCCGTGCAAAATTTACGCCGTGACGGGCAGCGACGGCAAGACGACCACAACGTCCGTCATTGCCGAAATGCTGAAAGCGGCGGGCAAGACTGTGCACCTCGGCGGCAACATCGGCCGCCCGCTTCTGCCGGAGATCCGTGATGTAAAGCCCGAGGATGTGGCGGTGGTGGAGCTTTCGAGCTTCCAGCTTATCTCCATGCGCCGCAGCCCGAATGTCGCGGTCATCACAAATCTGTCGCCGAACCACCTCGACGTGCACAAGGATATGGACGAGTACGTGAACGCGAAGAAGAATGTACTTTTGCACCAGAATGCGTTCGGCCGCACGGTTTTGAACGCGGATAACGCCCTGACGGCGGCCTGTGCCGCTGACACGCGCGGCATGACGTACATGTTCTCCCGCAGAGAGAAGACGAACGGCGCGTGGTGCAGCGCGGACGGCAAAATCTACTTCGGCGACGAATATATTATGGAGGAAAGCGACATTCGCATTCCCGGCAAGCACAACGTCGAAAACTACCTTGCGGCGATTTCTGCCGTGTGGGGCGATGTCTCGAAAGAGGTTATCAGGACTGTCGCGAAAGAATTCAACGGCGTCGAGCACCGCATGGAGTTCGTGCGCGAGCTGGACGGCGTGAGATGGTATAACGACTCCATCGCAACGAGTCCGTCCCGCGCAATGATCGGCACGCTTTCGCTGTATGATTTCAAGATCGTTATGATTGCGGGCGGTGCGGATAAAAAGGTGCCGTTTGACGAGCTGGGCAAGGTCATTTGTGACAAGGTGAAGGCACTCGTGCTGCTCGCGCCCGAAAAACCGCTTGAGGGCTTTAAAACGCCGGCCGCGGGGAAGATTGAAGCTGCGGTGCGCGGTGCCGAAAACTACAAGGACGGCGCGCCGGTGATTCTGCACGCAAACAACATGAAAGATGCCGTGCGCCTTGCAAGAGAAAGCGCAGAGCCGGGCGACGTGGTGTCTCTGTGCCCCGCCGCAACGGGCTTTGATATGTACAAGAGCTTTGCCGTGCGCGGTGATATTTACAGAGAAGAAGTGAAAGCACTGAAGTAAGCACAAGCTGACGTGAAAGCGGACGCAAAAGTCTTTGATTAAACTTTCTTCAGAAAGTTTATCAGATTCCAAAGGTGAAACCTTTGGTCGAGCTCCGCAGAGCTCGGAAAAATTTATTTGTCTCGGCACTGTGCATAACAGCAGCTCGGCGAGAAAGATCAACAAAACAAGAAATTTGCGCACTCGGCGCCGCTTCGCCGTAGACCGGGCGGGGCGTGATTGTGGAAGATTGGATAGGTATAATGAAACAGTATAACAAGGGAAATGACAGAAACAAGGGTTTTCAGGGCAGAAACGGTCGTTCCGACCGCCGCCGCGACATTCGCGATACGCCCCTGAACCGCATGGAAGAGACGATTTTGGCGACCATGCGCAGCGAGGAAATTCACGACTGGAGCGCACGCCAGCTTTTGAAAAAGACAGGTGTGCTCGACAAGCTTGCTTTTTACGATGCACTGCGTTCTTTAAAAGATCGCCGCATGATTTTACTTGACCGCGAGCACAACGCGAAGCTTATTCCGGTCGGCGAAGACGTGGAAGCGACGCTCGTTTCGCTCTCGAAGAACTTCGGCTTTGCGCGCCCCGATGGCGGCGGTGACGACATTTTTATTCACGGCAGCGCTTTGCAGGGTGCGCTCGTCGGCGACAAGATCATCGTCGGCGACATTCGCAAGGACGACCGCGGTCCCTCCGGCCGTGTGCGCCGCATCGTAGAGCACAAGCCCGCGCAGACGACCGGCACGGTGAGTATCACCGATGAGGGCATTGAGTTCATCCCGGACAATGCCATTCGCTATAATTTACGTATGCGCGAGCGCGATTTAAACGGCGCGAAAAACGGCGACAAGGTCATGGCATCTTTGGAGCAGGATTACCGCGGTGACTGGGCATATGCAAGCGTGAAGAAGGTTTTCGGCAGCGGCCGCACGGCGCGTGTCTGCGCCGATGCCATTGTAGAGCAGTACGGCATTCCGCATGTTTTCCCGCAGGAAGTGCTCGATGAAGCCGAGCGCGTCGGCAACGAGCCCATCAGCGACGAAGAATACGCAAAGCGCCTTGACCTGCGCGGCGAGCCGATCTTCACCATCGACAGCAAGGACGCAAAGGACCTCGACGACGCCATCTCCGTGAAGCGCACGGACTTCGGTTACACGCTGGGCGTGCATATTGCGGACGTTTCCCACTATGTGAAAGAGGGCTCTGCCATCGATGAAGAGGCTATCAACCGCGGCACGTCTGTGTATTTTGCCGACCGCGTGATTCCGATGCTGCCGGAGGTGCTTTCAAACGGCGCGTGCTCCCTGAACGCGGGCACGGACAAGCTGGCCTTCTCCGCGCTTATCGAGCTCGACAAAGAGGGACACATCACAAAGTACGATTTTAAAAAGACGATCATCAATTCCAAGGTGCGCGGTGTGTACAGCGAGGTCAACGAAATTCTGGACGGCACGGCATCGGAGGAGATTTTGAACAAATACGCGCCCGTCATGGAAACCTTGATGTCGGCGAAGGAGCTTGCCGATATTTTGAAGGCGAACTCCGCAGCCCGCGGCACCATGGAGCTGGACAGCGGCGAATCGAAATTCATTCTTGATGAAAACGGCATTTGTATCGACATCATGCCGCGCATTTCCGGCGAAGCGGAGCAGCTCATCGAGCAGATGATGGTGACGGCGAACATTGCGGCGGCGAAATTCTCGCTCGACCATAAATTGCCGTTCCTCTACCGTGTGCACGGCACCCCGGATCCGAAGCGCGTAGAGGAGCTTGTGACGCTGTTGCAGCTCGTGGGCGTTCCGTGCAAGGAGATCGTAAAGCCGAACCCCGAAACGCAGGATTTCGCCGCGATCCTCGACCGCGTGCGCGGCCTGCCGTGCGAGACGCTTGTTTCTCAGCGTTTGCTGCGCACGATGGAAAAAGCGAGATATTCGACGGAGGAGACCGGCCACTTCGGCCTCGCGCTTTCCGATTACAGCCACTACACTTCGCCGATCCGCCGTTACCCGGATACGTCCATTCACCGCGTGCTTTCCGCGTTTGTGGAAGGCATGCCGGCAGAAGAGGTGCGCCGCCGCTACGCGCAGTTCTGCGAGACCTCTGCGACGGAATCCTCCCGCAATGAAATTCGCGCGCTCATCGCCGAGCGTGACGCCGAGGACTGCTACATGGCAGAGTACATGAGTCAGCACATCGGCGAGCACTTTGAAGGCACCGTGAGCGGTGTGACGATGCGCGGTGTGTTTGTGCGCCTCGAAAACAGCGTAGAGGGCTTTGTTTCGCTCGACGCGTTCGAGGACGAGGATTTTGTGTACGACGGCCTTATCACACAGCGCAGTCCGAAGCGCGAATTGACCATCGGCACGCCGCTGCCGATTATCGTGGCTTCCGCCTACGTTGCGACCGGCAAGGTAGACTTTGTGCCGGACAAAGAGAAGCTCGACATTTAAGGTATGAAAAATTCCCCTGCATCATAAGCTTTTCCGACAGAATAAAAATGGGGGAGAGCGTATGCGAGGAATCAAAAGGCTCATCGGCTCGGCAATGCTGGGCGTTCTGGCGCTGGCGGTTTTGTATTTTACGGCGCCGTACACCGGAGTGTATATTCCCGTCAGCCGGCTCAGCGTGGCGGTATCCGCTGTGCTTGGCGTGCCGGGCGTGACGCTGCTCGTTTTGCTGAGCCTGCTGTAAACGTATAGATGTATTGAAAAGAAAACTGCGGTTTTGCCGCAGCGGAGAGGAGTTTTTAACATGTTTCTGATCAACGCAAACGTACTGGACGACAAATTCTGCCTGCGTAAGGCGGATATCGAGATCGAAGACGGCAAGATCGTGCGCCTTGAGGATTCTTTGCCGTACAAAGAGGAAGACCTCGTTGTGGACTGCGCGGGCTACACCATTGTGCCGGGCTTTGTGGACGTTCACGTGCACGGCGGCGCGGGTGCAGATTCCAGCGACGGCGACGCAGAGGGTCTGCGCAATATGGCGAAGTTCCTGCTGACGAAGGGTGTCACGTCCTTCTGCCCGACCACGATGACCGTTTCCGATGCGGAGATCTTGAAAGCGCTCGAGACGATTCGCTCCTGCATGGACGACAAGGAAGGTGCGAAGATCGTCGGCGTGAACCTTGAGGGCCCGTTCATCTCGCCGAAGAAAAAGGGCGCGCAAGGCGACGAGTTCATTCAGGCGCCGGATTACGATGTGTTTAAGAAGTATTACGATTCCTGCGGCGGCATCATCAAGCTTGTGGACATTGCGCCCGAGTGCGACGTGCGCGGCGATTTTGTAGAGAAAGCCTCGAAGCTCTGCACCGTTTCCATTGCGCACACCGCAACGGATTACGACGGCGCGGTGGACGCGTTCAAAAAGGGCGTAACCCATGCGACGCACCTGTATAACGCGATGTCCGGCCTTGCACACCGTGCACCGGGTGTCGTGGGCGCGGTGTTCGACAACGAAAACGTCTGCGGTGAGCTCATCTGTGACGGCATCCACATTCACCCGGCTGTGGTGCGCACGACGTTTAAGCTCATGCCGGAGCGCGTGTGCGTCATCAGCGATGCGATGCGTTTGAGCGGCGTGGAAGACGGCGGCCAAGGCATGCTGGGTGTGAATATGGTCACCGTAAAGGACGGCAAGGCGACATTGCCGGACGGCACCATTGCAGGCTCTGTTACAAACCTGCACGCGGAACTCAAGAACCTCGTTTCCTGGGGCATTCCGCTGGAGACTGCCGTGCGCGCCATGACGCTGACCCCGGCGAAGGAGATCGGCATGGAGAACGAGATTGGCAGCCTTGCACCCGGCAAGCGCGCAGACCTTGTTGTGCTCGATGAGAACCTCGAGATTGTCGCGGTTTACCACTGATGCTTTTGCCTTTGCCGTGCGGCCTTGACGGCGGGGCATGAGGATAGAATTAGGGAAGAACAGAAAGGAAAGAAAATATGTATTGCACAAATTGCGGAAGAAAACTCCCTGAAGACGGCTCGCCGTGCGTTTGCCGGCGGCAGCCCGCACAGCCCGAGCAGCAGACGTACACACAGCCGGTGCAGCCGCAGCAAAACTACGGCGCACCCACGCAGAATTTTCAGATGCCGCCGCAGTATTACGCGCAGCCGCCGGTGCAATACCCGGTGCAGCCGTCGGTTTTGCCGGTTACACCCGTGCACGGTGTGCTGAAAAGCTTTTTCGCGTCTCCGCTGTTCCTCATTACGGCGATTCTCTTTTCGGCGAATTTGCTGTTTCAGATCATCGCAAGCCTGTTCCCGCAGGATCCGGCGTATATTGTAAATCAGATTTGCAGCAACCTGCCGTATGAAATGCAGTTTATCATTTCGCCGGGCGATCTGTACAGTGCGCTTTCGGATGCGCAGAGCGGCACCACGGTCGGTACGGTCATCGGTATGCTTATTACAGGCGGCTTAATGGCTGCCGCGTACTGGATCACGTACATATCTGCGAAAAACCCGAGTGTTCCGGCGGCAAAAACGGCCGGCCTCACCATCATGAAGGTGTTCAGCATCATCAGTCTTGTTGTGATGAGCCTTGCGGAGGTGCTGTGCGTTGTTCTTGCCGTGATCTTCGGTGTTGCTCTTGCCGGCAATGACTACGGCTATATGGATGAGATGATGAGCGTTATCTTTGTCATTCTCATTGCGGCCTGCATCATCGGCGTTGTCGTGCTCATTTTTGAGATCATTTACGAAGCAAAGGTCATAAAGATGCTGAACAGCGCGAAGAACGCGATGCTGACGGGCATGGTTCCGAATAAGGCTTCCGTGTTTGTGGCGGTCATCTGCTTCATTTCGGCGGCGGTGTCGTTCTTCTCCATTTTCGGCGATGCGGTACTGTACGGCTGGATCCGTGTTCCGCTCGGCCTGACGAGCGTTGCGCTCAATGTGCTTCATGGTCTGCTTGTCCTGCAGTTTAATAAGATGCTGAAGAACGCAGGCATGGCTCGATAAAACAAAATAAGTGAACGCGACCCGCTCCCGGCCGCGGCGGGACGGTGTAGTTCCGCTGCGCGGAAGCGGGTTTTGTGTTACGCAAAGGGAGGTTCGGTTATGTATTGCACGAATTGCGGGAGGAAGCTCCCGGAGGACGGTTCGCCTTGCATTTGCGGGGCGCAGAACGGGAATTTCAACACGCAGCCGCCGCAGAATTTTCAGGCGCCGCCGCAGTATTACGCGCAGCCGCCTGTGCGTCCGGTCACGCCGGTACACGGGATGTTAAAACGGTTTGCGTCGTCAAAGCTGTTTTTCATGTGCGCGTTGCTTTTTACGGTGCAAATGGTCGTGTCGGCGGTCTCATCGGTGATTGAGGTGTTCACGGTGCTGCAAAATCAAGCGTATCTGCTGGAACGCACGCCCATAGGCACGAATTTCAACGTAGAGTTTAACGTAAACATTGTGCCCGTTCAAAATATTCTGGTGCTTATCGGGCTTTGGATGCTGTACGTCTCCGCGAAGAAGACGGACACGCCGTTCATGAGCACAGCGGGCGTCACGCTGTTTAAAGTGACGGAAATTCTCCAGATCGTCGGGTGCGGTATTCTTTGCGGGATGTTGCTGCTCATCGGTCTTTTGGTGCTCCTCGCATCGAATGGCGCCCCGAACGTGACAAATTACACCGGCTTGCCGGACAATATCGCTATTTTGATAGTGGGTATTGCTTTTGTGGTCGGTTTGGTGTTGAGTGTCCTGTTGCTTTTGTACAGCATCAAAATGCTCGGCGTGTGGACAAGCCTGCAGCGCGCGATACAGGTGGGCGTGCTGCCGAAAAAGCTGCCGGGATACGCGCTCGCTTTGCAGGGATTTTCGATTTTCTGTGATGTCGCCGCGATGATTGCGTTCTTCGTGCTGAACGCGTGGATCCTCATCCCGGGCAGCCTGTGCAGCATAGCCGCGCGGGTATATGTCATCCGCTGTATGGCGGCGTATAACCGGGAGGTTGCGGGGGTGAAAGCGGGTTCTTTCTAAAAGGCTTCGATTTTTGGGCGTTTTTGTGCTACCGTTTAGCTTTTATGAACTGGCGCTGCAAGTTCATTGGGAGACCCACTAATTGGGTCTCCCATACTTTAACAGTCCACCGGACTGTTAAAGTTCCCGTCCTGATTTTTTGAATGCAAAAAGATTTCGCCATTTGCGAATGGCGACTTAGGACGCTGCCCTAAGACCCCGCCGCCTTTGAAAAGGCGGGCAAAACTTTTAACTACCGTTGCTGCAGGCTGCGAAAAATCTTTACAAATCTTTTTCCGTGCGCTACAATAGGGGAAAGATTGTTTTGAAATGGGGTTTTATAGATGGTGAAGATTCCCGAAAATTACACGCCGAGCCTTGGCCTTTACGAGACGCAGAAGGCAATCGGTTTGATTAAGAACGTGTTCCTCGTCAAAATTTGCGCGGCGCTGCATTTAAAGCGCGTCACCGCGCCGCTGTTCGTCGACCCCTCCACGGGTCTGAATGACGACTTAAACGGTGTGGAGCGCCCGGTTGAGTTTGACATTCCGGCAGTCGGCGGCAACGCGCAGGTGGTGCACTCCCTTGCAAAGTGGAAGCGCCTTGCGCTGCATGATTACGGCTTTTACGTGGGCAACGGCCTTGTGGCGGACATGAACGCCATTCGCCGCGACGAGGAGCTCGACAATCTTCACTCCATCTATGTGGACCAGTGGGACTGGGAGAAGGTCATCGACCGTGACACGCGCAACATGGCGTACCTGGAAGACACGGTGCGCCGCATCGTCAGCGCCATCTGCGGCACGCTGGACGAATTAAAGTGGCAGTTCTCCGGTCTTTCCACCGAGCTTTGCCGCGACGTGTATTTCATCACGGCGCAGGAGCTTGAGGACCGCTACCCTGACCTCACCCCGAAGCAGCGCGAGAACGTCATCGTGCGCGAGCACCGCACGGTATTCATCGAGCAGATCGGCGGTGTGCTCAAAAGCGGCAAGCCGCACGACGGCCGCGCGCCGGACTACGATGACTGGAGTATGAACGGCGACCTGCTGTTCTGGCACGAGCCGCTTGGCATGGCGCTGGAAATCAGCAGCATGGGCATCCGCGTGGACGAAAATTCGCTTGCGGCGCAGCTCAAAATTGCGGGCTGCGAAGCGCGCGCGGAGCTGCCGTTCCACAAAATGCTTTTAAACGGCGAGCTGCCGCTCACCATCGGCGGCGGCATCGGGCAGTCGCGCCTTTGTATGCTTCTGCTCGGCAAAGTACATATCGGCGAGGTGCAAGCTTCCCTCTGGGACGAGGAGACCCGCCGCGTCTGTGCCGAAAAGGGCGTTATCCTGCTGTAATTGTGCTTGAAGCTGAATAAAACGGAAGCCCTCTGCTGCGGTTCTTACTTTGCAGCAGGGGGCCTTTTCTATGTCGAAAAAATCTATAAAGACGGAAAAGTGTTTTAGCGTTCGCGGAGTTCAGCTGAATTTTAACCGACAAAGAGGTATGCTCAGCACTTCGTCCACTTCATCAAAAGCGATTTTGGCAGGATATGCGCTAAGAAGCGGTAGAACTTATAAAATCCGCCCATGGTGCAGGCGCTTTTGCCCTTTAATCCGGCTTTCAGGGCGCAGGTCGCCATTTTTGCGGGCGACTGGTGCGGCAGCATGTCGAGCGTGCGGCTTTTATGCGTGGGGCGGTCGGCAACCTGCCAGAACTCCGTAATCATCGGGCCGGGGCACACGGCAAGGACGTTGATCTTTTTGGGCTTTAATTCCTCGCGCAGCGCGCGGGAGAAGCTTTGCACGTACGCCTTTGTGGAGCAATACACTGCCATGCGCGGTGTGGGCGCAAACGACGCGATGGACGAGATGTTCAGGATAAGCCCGCCCGTTTTCATATACGGCAGGCTGTACCGCGTGACGGCGGTCAGTGCGCGGCAGTTCAAATCGATCATCGCGGTCTGGCTTTCGACATCGCTTGTCGCAAAATCGCACAGCTTGCCAAAGCCCGCGTTATTGATGAGCAGTGAAATTTCCGGCTTTTCGCGTTCAAGCAAAGCGTTAAATTGTTTTAATGCGGCGGAGTCGGTGAGGTCGAGCGCGATGGGGCGCAGATTTTTTTCCGGGAACTGCGACTTTAATGCTTCCAAGCGGTCTTCGCGGCGAGCGATGAGCCAATAGGTGTCGATCTCCGGGCAAAGGGTGACAGCGGCGCGTAAAAACTCGATGCCGAGTCCTGAGGAAGCGCCTGTGATCACGGCGATTTTCATAGTGACTGTCCTTTCAAAATTTTCCGATGGTTGTGTCTCCATTCTACCGCCGCTTCAGCTGCCTGTCAAACGCCTTTTTGGACAATTTGTAAATTCGCGCGAAAAAACGCAAAAAACGGTATAAATTTTCGTGAAAGTGTGGTACAATGACAATAATTACTGTGATGCGTACGCACCGTGTACGCAGAAAGGACGCATACATGACAAATCAAAGAAAAAGCATGCGCTTTATAGGCTGTCTGCTGGCAGTTTTCATGCTGGCAGTTGTTTTTTGTCTGCCGGCTTTGGCGGACAGCGCATCATCAAACACATACACGATCCCGGACACGAACATGACCGTCACAATCCCCGAGGGCGCGACGGTGCTTTCCGTCGACACCCCGGCGGGCGATGCCGCGTGGAGCAAGGCAGGCATTTTGGACGCGAGCGAGAAGATCAAGGAAATGCAGAAAAACGGGACCACGGCGGAGATTATTGCGGCAAACGGCGATACCATAGCCGTAGCGGCGAAATCTTCCGATTACGCGAACTCCGTTTTTAACCTCAATAATCTGGATGAAAAGGGCAAGAAGGATTTTTTGAAATACATGGAGCCGTCTTCCATGGACGGCAGCACGACCGGCACCATCACGTGGTACGACCACGCACAGATTCCGTTCTTTATGATCGACATCTGTGCGGAGAATATCAAGGAGGAGGGACCCGTGTACGAGCGCCTCTATGGTACGCTGTACGACGGCAAGATTGTTTCGTTTGACCTCTTCGGCGATACGAAAGAAATCTCGGAGGAGACGGACGCATTCATGCGCGCCGTGGTCGATTCCGCCGTCATCTCTGCCTTTGCGGAAACACCTACGATTGAAAACGGTTTGAGCAGACAGAGCGCTGTGACGCTCGGCGCAGTGGGCGTGCTCATTGTGCTGCTCATCGTTTACTTTGTGACGACGCACAGCCGCAACAAGCGTGAAAAGCAGCTTAGAAAAGAGACGGCGGATCGCCTTGCGGAATACCGCCGCTCGAAGCAGGACGACGAATCCGTCGGTACGGGCGCGTTGCGTTTTGTAAACGAGACCGACCACGACGACGCGGCAATCAAGACGTTCGCGAACTATCAGGCGTATCACTTGCAAATTTTCATGCCGGTGTTCACCGTGATTTTAAGCGTCATCGCGCTGTACGTCGTGTGGCAGCTCGGCAATTTCGACAGCAACTGGTGGGTCATGCTACTGCTTATCGGCTTTGCGATTTACAGCCTTTATAAGCTTGCGACGGCTTCTACCAACACAGCAAAGATGCTTATGCGCTCCTACGGTAAGCTGCGCAGCCGCCGCGCCGCGTACTATTTCTACGACGGCGACTTCCGCATCACGGGTTTACAGGCTTCTAACCTGCACCCGTATTTCCAGATCAGCCGCATGTATGAGACGAATGAATATTTCTATATGTATTTCGGCGAGGGCAATACGTACTTTATCCGCAAGGACGGCTTTAAGCAGGGTGACGCTGATGCGTTCCGCACCTTTATGAAGGAAAAGCTCGGCAAGCGCTTTAAGTAAAAGCAACAAATAAACAACAAAATAATAGGAACGCGCAACAAATGAAAATCGACCGCGCGGGCTTTATGCGGTATAATGGGGGCGCTTTGAAAGCAGCCCCGAAAGAGAGGATTTCTTACATGATCGGTATTATCGGAGCGATGGAGATTGAGGTCGCGGGCATCACCGCGGCGCTGACAGACCATAAAACGGAAACGCTGTGCGGCGTTACGTTCCACACGGGCAAGCTGAACGGCACGGATGTTGTCACCGCAAAATGCGGCGTGGGCAAAGTGAACGCGGCCATGTGCACGGCGGCGATGATCCTCAACTACGCGCCGTCCGTCATCATCAACACGGGCGTTGCGGGCGGCATCGGCGAGGGCGTGAAGATCGGCAATATGGTCGTTGCGTCCCACACCGTGCAGTACGATTACGACACCACCGCCATCGGCGAGCCGAAAGGCTTTGTAATGATCGGCAGTGAGGGCGTTGTGCAGCTGCCGACGAGCGCGAAGCACAATGCGGTGCTCGAAAAGTACGCCGAGAAGATCTACAACGGCGTGCACACGGGCGTCATTGCGACCGGCGACCGCTTTGTGGCGGATCCCGCCTTCTGTTTGCAGCTGAAAACCGAGTTCGGCGCAATCTCCTGCGAGATGGAGACCGGCGCTGTGGCACAGGTGTGCGCGGTGAATAAAACGCCGTTCTGCGGTCTGCGTGCCATCTCCGATAACGCGAACGACGAGGGCAGCATCGATTTTGAGACGTTTGCAAAATCCTCTGCGGAAAAGTGCATCGAGCTTTTGAAAGATGCTGTGGGTGAGCTGAACGAAGTGCAGTAAGACAGTTTGGTTTAGAGCGAAAGGAAAGAATGTATGCAGAATAAGTATCTTGCCATGACCCCGCCAATGGGTTGGAATTCATGGAACACCTTTACATGGAACATCAACGAAGACCTCGTGTGCGGCGCAGCAGACGCTCTGTGCGCAAGCGGCCTTAAAGATAAAGGCTATGAGTACGTCGTCATCGACGATTGCTGGAGTCTCAAGCAGCGCGACGAAAACGGCCGCCTTGTGCCGGATCCGGAGAAGTTTCCGCACGGCATGAAGGCTGTGGCGGACTATGTGCACTCGAAGGGCCTCAAGTTCGGCATGTACTCCTGCTGCGGCACGCACACCTGCGCAGGCTACCCGGGCAGCTTTGAACATGAGTTCGTAGATGCCGAGACATTTGCATCCTGGGGTGTCGATTACCTTAAGTACGACAACTGCTATAAACCGAAGCACATGGACGGCGAAGTGCTCTACAAGCGCATGTCCCTTGCGCTGCGCAACTGCGGCAGAGACATTGTGCTTTCCGCCTGCAACTGGGGCAACGAAGACGTGCACAGCTGGATCAGAAGCTCCGGCGCACAGCTGTTCCGCTCCACGGGCGATATTCAGGATAACTGGGAATCCGTAAAGAACCTGTTCCTCTCTCAGCTCGATAAGACGGCGTTCAGCGGCCCGTACTGCCACAACGACATTGACATGCTCATCGTCGGCATGCACGGCTCCAGCAACAACGAGTTCATCGGCAACATCGGCTCCTGCTCCGACCTCGAATACCGCTCGCACTTCGCACTGTGGGCCGTCATGGGCTCCCCGCTGATGATTGGCTGCGACGTGCGCAATATGACTGATGTGACGCTTGAGACGCTCGGCAACGAAGACCTCATCCGCATCAATCAGGATATCGAGTGCCGCGCGCCGTACTGCATCCGCCAGTGGAACAACCCGGAGAACGTCATGGCGCTCGTAAAGCCCCTTTCCGACGGTTCTCTTGCCATCTGCTTCGTAAACTTCGGCGATAAAAAGAGCGAAATGTCCCTGCAATTCTGGGATATGGGCATCTCTTATGCGGAGAACATCGGCCTCTCCTTCTACAACTGCTATACAAAGCAGGATGAGGGCAAGTTCGCCGAGCGCTACGTGGCGCAGGTGGAGCCGCATGACACCATGGTGTTCATTGCAAAGCCCGTGAAGCTGAAATAATGGCAAACTACAAAACCTGTCGTACCTGCGGCGCACCGCTCCACGATGACGACATCGCCATTTACCGCAAGCTCGTCTACCGCGGCGCGGAGGACTTTTTGTGCATACAGTGCCTTGCGGATTATTTCAAGTGCCCGAAAGAGGAAATTGAAAAGCGCATCCGCTATTACCGCGAAAGTGGTGTGTGCACGCTGTTCCGCTGATTCTATCCCGTAAATTAACACCGCCGGAGGATTTTTTTGCCTTCCGGCGGTTCGGCGTTTTCATTTATAAGAAATCCATTTCGCAAAAAGGAGATACCACTATGGCCGATACCATATCTGTCAGTATCATCATCACGTTTGCAGCAGAGTTGCTGTTTTCGCTTGCGCTGCCCATCCTTGCCCTTGTCATCTGGAAAAAGAAGGAGGGCACAGAGCTCCGCCCGGCGTGGATCGGCGCGGCAGCCTACTTTGTGTTCGGCATGGTGCTGGAGCAGCTCATCAATGCCGCTGTGCTCGGCACGGGCAGCTCCGCCGTTTCTGCGTTCCTGCTCGGCCACCCGTGGCTTTACGCCGTGTACGGCGGTCTTTCGGCCGGCATTCTGGAGGAGACCGCACGCTTCCTCGTATATAGAACGATGCTGAAGGACAGCGTAGGCCGCGAAAACGCTGTTACGTTCGGCATCGGCTTCGGCGGGCTCGAGTGCATCATGGTGCTGGGCCTCACGGTGCTCTCTACGCTCATGATGTCCATCTCGTTCAATAACATGGGCGCAGAGGCGTTTGCCGCGCAGTATGCGAACTCGGAGTACCAGATTGTCCTTGAGACCATCGCGGAGATCAACGCCATCAGCCCTCTTGCCGGCGTGATGAACTGCGTGGAGCGCGCCGCGGTGTTTGCACTGCAAATTGAGCTTTCCGTTTTGATGTTCAGCGTGGTGCGTTCGCAGAAATTCTGGCTGTACCCCGTCAGCATCCTGCTGCACGCGGTTGTTGGCTTTCTCGCAGCGCTGTATCAGACGAACGTGCTTACCTCCGTTTATCTTTTGGAGGTTCTGCTCGTTGTGTACGCCGTGGCGGTCTTCTTCCTCGCGCGCAAGGTCTACGGTGAGCTGCCCATGGAAAAGCCGCGCGAGCTTGACCATTTCGGCAGAGTGATTAAGCGCAAATGAGTTTCAAGCTAAAGACCTGCTCTGTATTTGTACCGTTCTTTCGGCTTTACACCGACCTTTGAAGTTGAATACTGGCGTGTGTCCGTGCACGATTGCCTGTAAAAAATGACCCCCGCACTCTCGTGTGTTAACGAGAATGCGGGGGCGTTTAAATTTAACTTATTGCACAAAAAGCCGCACTTTTCCCGTGATGCCGCTCGCGGGCAGTGTCATATACGTCGAAAAGAAATCCTGCATACGCTGTGCAAGCGTGTTGCAGACGAACACTTCTACGTCGTTTTCGCCCGCTTTTACGGCTTCCGTAATATCCCAGCGGTACGGGCGGCAGATGCGCTGCCCCATGTCCTTGCCGTTTACGAACAGCCGTGCCGTTACGCCGACGTTTTCAAATTCAAGCTCTACGTGTGCCGTATCGTTTATATTGAGCTTTGTCTTATACCGCATTTCGCCGGAAAACTCCGTTTCACTGTTTTTGCCCGTGATGTTAAAAAGCTTCGAGTTTTTACGGAACGGCTTGAATTCCGTCTCCTTGCCCGTCTCACGCAGGTCAATGTCCCACAGCGTCTCAATCTCCGCCATATGCAGACCCTCGGATTTCTCCGGAAAACCTGCCCATTCATCTTCCGTAGCGCTGCCGAAAATGAGGATCACCGATTGCCCCGCTTCAAGTGCGAGCCCGACTGTGCCGTCTGCCGTCTCGCCACGCGTGTAGACACCGTTTAACAGATCCGCCGCGATGTATTTGCCGCTGACGGGCAGTGAAAGCGTCTCCTGTACCGCGTTCGGCGCTTCGTTGAAGACAAAGAAGCTTGTCGCTTCGCCGCGCGTGAACTTTGCAATGCGCAGCAGGTGCTCCTTTGCGTTATATTCGTGCGCGAGGCCGCTTTCTTTGATGTGCGCTGCAAGCTTTTGAAGCGGCACGATCTCGTTTTCACTGATATTCACGCAGTCCGGTGCGTAATCGACAAAGAATACCGGCACGCCTGCGTTTTTGAGCGCTTTGCAGATTTTTGCAAAGCGCTCCGGCAGCTTTCTGCACGCCGGCACGACGAGGTATTTGTACCCGCGTCCAAAGCGTCCGTTGTTCTTTTCCGCCGTCTCCAGATAATCGAGCGGCACGATGTCGTAGGAAATTTGCGCGTCATAGCACGCTTTTGCAGGCTTTTGCGTCAGCATGGCGCTTGATTTGTCCATCCACTCCGCTTCCGCATGGTATAAAATTGCGCCGGAGGCTTCCATCTCTGTGCCGTACAGATAGTGCGCCGCGCGGTTCACGTAGTGCATCAGCTGCGTGAAGCCCGCAAACTGCGGGTCGTTGCCGTCTGCGCCAAAGTGCGGCGGACAGTCGCGGTCGGGGAAGAAATCGTCAAATGCGTGCGGCACAAAGTGGTTTACGCCGCGCACAAGCAGGAAGTCCATCAACCATTTCATGACGTTCGCGCCTTCTGCCCAACCGTATGCGCCGAACACCTCACACATGGCGCGGCCGTTCATGTTCGGATTTTGCCGCGCGTGCGAAGCCGCAAGCTGCCCCAAAACGTAGTGGAAGAATTCGCCGTCCACCATGCCGCCCGAGACGAGCGCCGCCGTTTTGTAGTCGGCCATTCCGGGCATTACCTGGTGCAGTACAATGTCTATGCCACTCATGTCCTGCCCGTCGAGCCCACGGAAGTAATGCCCCGCACTGCACCCAAGACGCGCGTGCGCGTTCATGTCTTCAATCAAATGCCCAATGTATTGCACACCGTGCGCACGGCACCAATCGCCGAGCTGATAGGAGAAATTCTCTTTCCAAAGCAACGTCACGGCGTCCATGTACGCAAGGCGAATTTCCGCGGTCAGCTCGTCGTGTGCGTACCACAAAAGCGGTAGGTAGAGCGTCGGCTCGTCGATGCCGTCTTTTGCCATGTGCACGGCGGCCGCGTCACGCCACGGCAGCATCACGCCGGGCTGACCGACCGAACGGTTATAGATGCCGGTGTCGTACCCCGTCATGCCGAAATGCGGCGCGTCAAAGCCCGGCTCATCGGAGAAAAATCCCGCGAGCGTGTTACCGAAATACTTTGCATAATGGTCGTAATGCGGCTCGTACACGGCTTCAATGAGCTTGTGCACCGATTCTTTTGAGAGCATGTCGATATAGTACTTTTTGTTTTCTTCGCCGCCGAACGTCTCAAACACGAAAAATACGCGGTAAAGTCCCTCGGGCACACTGAAATATACGAATTTATCCTCCGGCTGCACGTCAAGCTCAATCGGTTCGCCGGTCAGCTCTTCATCTTTGCCCGTGCGGCGGAACAGCACGGCGGAAACGAGCTTTTCCTCCGGCGTGTGCATTGGCACCAAGACGGTCGCTTCCGCCATGGGTCCCATCACGTCCACATGCAATTCCCGCAGGAATTTTCGACGCAGGTTCAGGTCTTCGTGCTCTAAAATACCGTTTGCGTAGCCCGTCGGGAAATGCTTATCGTCGAGAATCCACACGCGCATGCCGCGCTTTTCGGCTTCCGCCAAAATAATGTCCATCGTCTTCCACCACGCGTCCTCGCAGAAGTGTTCATACGGGCGCGATTCCACACAAAATGCGCGGCAGCCGCTCTCATAGATCTTCTGCACGCGTGCGGGAATCTCCGCGTCGTGCCCGTCGTGCTGCCAGAAAAACGGCAGCAGGTAGTTTTCCGTTTTATTTTCCAGTATACTTTTCAAAATTGGTTCCATTTAAATTCCCCCAAAAGAGTTTTACAAATAAAGCTGTATCGACGCCATCGCGTACACGGCGAGGTAATATAGGATCAGCGCACCGTTTTTCTGTGTGCCCGTAATGCCGCAGATGAAATCCCGCGCAACGAACAAGTCCGAAATGCAGAACGCCGCTGCACCCAACGCGAACAGTATCCACTGCGGCGAGACAGCAAACGGCAACGTGCCCGCCATAGCTGTCATGAACGAAAGCACGAGCGGGTACAGCACCATCGGGAGCAGCATAGAGCCGAGCGAATGCAGATATTGCCGAAAAATCAGTGCAATGATGCCGTAAATAATCAAAGCTGCAACGACCGTGCCCCACCGAAACCCGCCGAGCTGTGCAATATACCCGATAAGCACAAGGTGCGCGAGTCCGAACGAGATCACGCCGAAACGAAAATCGCGCTCGATGACAAAATCCGCGATGCAGCAGAATAAAAGTGCCAAAGTGAGCAGCCAAGCGTTCGACGGGCGGTTAAACAACACGATGCCGAGCACCGCCGTGGTGACCGCTACGAACGTTGCGCCGCACTTTGCGGCTGAGCGCCACATCGTGCTGCCGAACGAGCGCGTGGCATTATAGATGTAACAGAACGAGAGCATCATCGGCAATGAGATGAGTGGCCAAAGCACACGAAACACGCGCATAAAAACACCTCCTTTTCCACAATTATAGCAAACGTACCCGCAAAATCAAGCAAAATAAAAGCCGTCGGCAGAGGATCGGCAAAATCCACTGTCGGCGGCGTGTTGACTTGTCAAATATTACCCATGAAAGCCGTAGCTGATGCACCAGAAGACGCACACAACGGCAAGCACGATGCACTGCACGATGAGCAAAGCACGGGAAATGGTGCGCTTATTGATGCCGGAGTTCGGGGAGAAGCTCCAAACGGCAGCCATGATAAGGCCCAAAACCGGAACGAGCTGGATGAGGAACATCATCACGCACTCGGAAACGGAAAGCGCAATGGTGTTTTCCGGCAGATATTCCACGGCGCGGCCGGGTCTGGAGGAAGCCTGCACAGCGTTATCATACAAAACCGGTGTTACGCCCTGGTTATAAACCGTTGCGCAGGGGGTCTCGATATCGGAACGAATTCTTTCCGGGTCTCTCGGCTGTATATTTTTTGTATAGGTTTCATTGAGCATCATAAAAGGTCTCCTCCTTATAAAACTGACGGTTCAAGTAAAAAGTGTTTTTATCTCGTGGACATATTTCCGCATCTCTTTCTGTATACAGAATAACATGAAAAGGGCATTTTATCAAGTATTATCTAAAAAAATGTAAAGTTTATTGCACTGCTTACGCTTTAAATGCTTAAATTGTTCACAACATATACGCAATTTGTCCGCGATGCAAATACACTTTGCAACTTGATAAACCCGGTAATTCATGCTATTTTAAAATTGACCTTATTATACGGCAATTTTTGAGAAAGAAGGAAAAAATATGCAGCTTTGCAGTGTAAAAGCTCCATGCGAAGTCTGACCCCGGGCGGGTCCGCATGGAGCGCTTAGCCGTCCGCAGATTTTGCATTTTTAACACGAATTTTTTATTTTTGTTAAGGAAGAGCAAAGTCTCATGCAATTTCATTTTAAAAATTTCAAAAAAGTTTTCTGCATTCAAATTTTCCCCGAAGCTTTGGGATAAACCCGCGCGCACGGCATTAGGCCCGTTTCTGCGCCTGTGGTCTACGCAGACGTTTTCCGCGCTCGGCAGCTCTATGACAAGCTTTGCGCTCGTCATTTGGGCGTATGAGCAAAGCGGCTCGGCGCTCAGCACTGTCGGCGTGCTCGTTTTGCTCAGCACCGATGCGCTCTGCGTGTAGTGCGTGGGCGCGGTGCTCGGCTGGCTGCCCATTCCGCTGATGAACGCCAACTTAGACGTGCTGTTCCGCACCCACATTCCCGTGAAGATGCAAGGCCGCGTTTACGCCGCGCGCAATTCGCTGCCATTTTAATTCTGCAGAGGGGAACTTTGTCTTGCTGAAAAGATAGGATAATAGCAAAATTCTTAGGCGGAACAATACTGCATGATTTAATGATATTTTGCGGTAGGGAGCCTTTCCTTTTTATAGTTTATAAACAGCTTCGTATTAAAACTGCATAATCCTTTACGGGATAATTTGACAGGGGTTCCAAAGTTGAGATTGAATATTGACAAAATGGTATGATATTGTTAAGATTACAAGCAAGGAAAGCGTTTGCGTACTAATTGCACAAATCGTGCAATCGGTACGAATATGGTAAATATGAAAGGGGCGGCTATGCGGCAAAAAACAATAACGGCAGACAAAAAATATCTGTTGATTCCGGTCGGGAATGTGAAAGGCTGGACGATACCGGCAGAGTCTATACAGTATTTGAGCATCTATCAAAACGGGAGCCTTGTGGAAGAATATGAAGTGTGCTTGGATGCTTCACCGCGTTGCTGGTCCTGTCTGTATTTGGAACGGTATGCGGGTGAAACATTGGAATTGCGCCTTGAAGGCGGAGACGAATCACTTATCGAGCTTTTAGAGGTTTCGGATACGCTGAAAGATGCGGATATGCTTTACAGGGAACCGATGCGTCCCCTTGCGCATATTACGCCGATGCATGGATTTATGAATGACCCGAACGGTCTGTTTTATTTGAACGGTAAGTATCATTGTTTTGCTCAGCTGAATCCGTACGGTCTTGGCGTTGGCAATACGCATTGGATGCACGTGGTAAGTTCGGATCTTATGCACTGGCAAGAGTTGCCGTATGCGCTGCTTCCGGATGAAACAGGGCGTATGTATTCCGGCTGCGGTGCGGTAGATCTGCAAAATACCTCCGGACTGGGAAAAGACGGGATACCGCCGGTTTTTCTGTTCTATACACCTGCGGGCAGTAAATCGCGCTGGAGCAGGGGAAAATACTTTGAAATCGCCGCGGCAGTCAGCACAGATGGCGGGATGCACTTTGAAAAATACGCGCAGAACCCGATCGTGCAGCATATCGCATATATGAACCGCGATCCGAAGGTTGTGTGGGACGAGCAGAACCAAAACTGGGTCATGGTGATCTTTTTGGACAATGATCGCTATATGTTCCTCTATTCGGATAATCTGCTGCATTGGGAACAGGGAGAAACGATCAGGATACGGGGGAGCGCAGAATGCCCGGATCTGTTCAATTTACCGATCGACAACGATATGACGCAGAGAAAATGGGTGCTTTGGGGCTCTACGGATAACTATATGATCGGTCATTTCGAGGGGCGTCATTTTGTTCCCGAAACGGACGTGATTGAAGGTCCCACGCATCGGATTGATTCAGCATACAGCCTGGAGGCGCGCTCAACGGGCGGATATGCGGCGCAGACTTTCGCGAACTTGCCGAACGGACGCGTGATTCAGATCTCGTGGATCCGGACAGTCGTTTCTCAGGGACCGTTTTCAAGTTGTTTGAGTATACCGAATGAACTGCGGCTTGTTTCAACAGAGCAGGGACCGAGGATCACGGTAAAGCCGGCTGCGGAGGTGAAAGTCTTGAGAGAATGCAGCTATTCGTTTGTCGGACGCGGATTGGAGGAATTTGAACGTATCCCGCGAGAATACCTCGGTGAAGCGATGGATATGACATTCAAATTCAGTATAAAGCCGGATAAGCTGATTGCGTTTTCCGTGCGCGGCGTGCTGATTGTATATGATCCGAAGATCGAGCGCCTTTTGCTGCCGGTGGGAGCATATAAGCTTGCGTTGAAAGACGATACGTTCGAACTGCGCGTTGTGACGGATCGCTGTTCCGTTGAACTTTACGCGGATGACGGAAAGTTTAACCTAACGTTGGCGACGGTACCGGACCCGACCAATATTTCGATACTTCCGGTCTTGTTGGATCCGGGTGTCGGGATAGATTTTGAAGTTCACAAATTAAAAAGCATGTGGGAATAATAAGGGGGCTACATTTTATGTTTGAAAAGGAAAGCTTTTATCCGTCAGCTGCATTGAATTGTGCAATCACAGATACCTCGGTCAGCTTTGATCCGCAGCTTCCGCTCGGTAATAAAGCAGGAACATCACTGAGTCCGGAAAGTGACAGATTGATTCCGCCGGGCATTATGATGTTAAAGGGCGGAAAAATGCGCCTGAACTTTATGGCGCCGGGGGCACAAAGCGTTACGGCAGAAGTACACCGTAAGATCTACACATTGGAAAAAGACGATGACGGCGTTTGGAGCACGGTTGCAGATGGCGGCTGCGGCGGATTCTGCCCGGTCGTATTCCGTGTAGACGGCGCGGAGGTGCTCAATCCTATGGCGCCTATCGGGTTTGGCGCTTCAAGACCTATAAACTATGCGGATATTCCGCAGCCGGAAGAAGACTTTTACCTGTGCAAAGATGTTCCGCATGGTTCGGTCGTGCAGGAATATTATTATTCGGCGACGACCGGAACGATGAAGAGCTGCCTTGTTTATACGCCAGCCGGTTATATGAAAGAGACTTCCGGCGAATATCCGGTGCTGTATCTGCAGCATGGTCACGGTGAAAATGAACAGTGCTGGGTGCATCAGGGGCGCGTGAACTTTATTATGGATAACCTGATTGCTGCCGGAAAAGCGGAGCCGTGCATCGTGGTCATGAATAACGGTATGGTGCAGAAGGATGAAAACGGCGTACGTGTATTGGATCAGACGAGGATTGAGCGACTTCTTTTGGAGGACTGTATCCCGTTCATCGAATCGCATTACCGTGTGCGAACGGATAAATGGAGCCGTGCCATGGCGGGTCTGTCGATGGGATCCATGCAGACCAGCATCGTGACCATGAAGCATCCGGATATGTTCGGGTATGCCGGCGTATTCAGCGGATTTGTCGGTCCATTCAATAAAATAAGTGCAGAAAAATCTTATATTCAATTGTTAGATGACCGTGAAAAATTCACACATTCCTTTAGAGTGTTTTTCCGTGCTTGCGGAGACGAAGATCTTGTTGCGCTCGAGCGATTTGAAGCGGATCGTGCGTTGTTTGAAGAAAAGGGGCTTGCGCCTGCAGAAAACTCGGTGCATGTAGAAAAAATGTATCCCGGTGAACACGAGTGGAATGTCTGGCGCATGTGTCTGCGTGATTTTGCTCAATATTTGTTTCGTGAATGATACTTTTTTCTTTGAATACCGATAAAAATCGGGATGCAGCTGCGCCGCTAATCGCAATTTTGTGCCGTGTAGGTATGGAATGAGCTGCAGCCCTTGTGAAAGCGTATGAGGGAAAGTTGACATGACTCCGGGTATATGATAATATAGTATTATTATATATTACATATTGCATTAGTCGGTCAGATTCTAATAGGCGCGGCATGGAGTAGCTGGAGGTTTTGATATGGCAACACTCAAGGATGTGGCAGAGAAGGTCGGTGTATCCATTACAACGGTCTCTCGGGTTATGAATGGTCGGGGAGCGATCAGCCGGGAAACAAGAGATAAGGTTTTTGCGGCAATGAAAGAACTCAATTATTTTCCGAATGAGATGGCTCGTTCGCTTGGCAATAAGTCCAGCCACTTGATCGGTTTGATCGTACCCTATATTGATCACGCTTTTTTTGGCATCCTGACAGCTGCTATTGAGGAAGCCTGCTATAAATCCGGGTATAAGCTTTTTTTCTGCACATCCGGCGGAAACCCAAATCGAGAGCGCGAGCTTTTTACGATGCTGTGTGCGAACAATGTTGCGGGCGTTTTGGTTTGCAGCCGCATTACGGATGAATCTCTGTATATGCAGACGGATGTACCGATCGTTACCATTGAACGCATGATCGAAGACGTACCCTCTGTTTCCTGTGATAATTATAAGGGCGGTGTACTTGCGGCACAAGAGCTGCTGCTCGCAAGCGGCTGTAAGTCACCGCTCCTATTCGGCAACAGGATCATATCGAATCAGCTTCCGGCAGCTCTGCGATACAAGGGGTTTCAAGATGCTTGTGCAAAGAACGGCTCACCTTGTTCGGAGTATTATATCGATGCAGAGGACCTGTTTGGAAAAAACCTCGGTGAGGATGTTTACAAAGCTTTAAAGCAATTCCCTGAAACAGACGGTATTTTCGCGACCAGCGACGTTCTTGCAGCGCGCATCATGAACACATTGAATGATGCGGATGAAGCCGACACTTTCGGCCGTATCCCGGTCATTGGGTTTGACGGTGTTGACATTTCCGCTTATTGTGAGATCAGCACGATCGCACAGCCTATACGCCAAATGGGTGCGCTTACGGTGCAGATACTGATCCAACGCATAAACGGTCAAATTGTCCCGGAGCGTTCTATTCTTCCGGTTTCTCTTATTCGCCGTAAAACCTCCGGCCCGAGTTTTGTGAAAGCATAGGCATTAAATACGCCATATACGTAAAACAAAAAATCGTATGATTTTAGACATCGACCTGAGGATCGATGTCTTTTTTTATGTTTGCTAAAAAGCAAAAAAGATTTCCCGGTCATGTAAGAAGAGATATAACCGGCCTTGCTCACAGATCCGAGAATTTGCGGACTGAAAAGAGGCTTTATCGTTATCGGAAAAACGAGGGGAAGTCATATACCTGCTTTGATGATTATAAATAATGCATTTGTGAAACCGTTTGCACACGCAATAAAATGTTGCTTCTGCTAAAAAATCTTTGAAATTCTAAAGTTAAATGTGCTGCTATAGTGCAAAATCACAATATATACAAAAACACGATGAAAACTTTGGTACAAAATTTGTTGACAAACTATAAACAACGTGATAATATTACAGCACAAAGCAAACGTTTGTGCAAGTATTGCGCGAGCGGGGAAAAACAAAATTTAACGGAGGTACAAAATGTCAACGAAAAAGATTTTGGCAGTTCTACTGGCGCTGTTCGTCCTTGCGACTGCAGTATCCGGCTGTGGGAACAGCGGGAGCAGTTCTGCAGACAGTCAATCTGGAAGCAGCGCGACATCTGAAAACAGCGCCTCTACTGAGGATACAGCCTCTACAGACGGCGAAGTTCCAACCATTTCCCTGATGGTTGTCTGTGGCACGACGCCGCCGGATGCAGATGCGGTTGCGGAAAAGCTTAGCGAGATTACACGCGAAAAGATCGGCTGCAACATTGAGTTTATTACGATGGAGATCGGCAACGTTGCCCAGCAGCTCAATCTTCTCCTTTCCGGCGGTGATGATACACTCGATGTATTCATGGCAGGCATTTCCGTTCCGTACAGCACAATTGTCAATAACGGGCAGGCCCTTTCGCTTGATACACTTATGGAGCCTTATGCGGAAGAGATGAAAACAGCCCTTGGTGAGAATGTGTATGAAGCAGGCCGTGTCAACGGCGAGCTTTACGGTATCGGCCGTCTGCTGGATCAGGCCTCCACAGCTTGCTACAACCTTCGCGGCGACATTGCCGAGGAATTCGGTTACAAGAACGGTGATAAGATCGACCTTGCAGAGCTTACCGAGCTTTTCGGCAAGATCCGTGAGAAGTATCCGGATACACCGCTTATCGGTCCGATGAATGGCGTACCGAATATTGGGGATTCCCGAGTCGATTCTCTCGGCAACAAGCTTGGTGTTCTGGATAACTACGGCCAGGATACCACGGTTACGAATTATTATGAGAGCGCCGGCTATGAGGAGCTCGTAGGCTACTTCAAGCAGTGGAAAGAGATGGGCTGTTACATGGCAGATATTCTGAATGTCACAGATGCGCCGATCGATTACATCCCGTCCGGTAAGGCATTTGGCTGCTTTGCAGGTCACTTCAGTGCCGAGATGAACGGTATCTGGTCTTCTCAGAACTTCGGTACCGATATCGCTTCCCTCCAGATCTATGAGGATGCGGTCGCGGTCACGCCAGGGGCCTATGAATGCATCAACCCGGCAACGAAGAATCCGGAAGCTGCTGCAGGTCTTATCTACTTGATGGCGACCGATCCCGATGTCGAGAACCTGCTTATCAACGGTATTGAGGGTCAGCACTATCAGGTACTCGAGGATAACACGGCTACATACGTTGACGGCAAAGATATTTCTACCACAGGCTGGTGCCTTGGTTATTCTTGGACGGCATTAAACTCTACAATTTCCATTCCGTTTGAGTATCCGGCAGACTATTACGACCGTATGCTTACAGCCAACAAGAATGCACAGCAGTCCAAGGCTTTTGGTTGCCAGTTCGACCTTACAGGCGTTTCGGATGCGGTCTCCGCTTGCACGAATGTCGTGAACCAGTATGAGAATGCATTAGCCGGCGGTGCCGTAGAAGATTTCGATGCAACGCTTGCGCAGTTCCAGCAGGCACTTCGTGATGCCGGCATCGATGAGATCATTGCGGCAAAACAGGAACAGCTCGATGCATTTCTGGCAGGCTGATTCTGAAATAAAATGATATAATTATAAGGCTGGGTCTGCTGCATAAACTGGAAATGTGTACGCAGACCCGGTTCTATTTCGGAATAAAGTGTCGCCGTAAGGTTTATGTGCGGTTTGTTTCTCCCCGGTATCTATTTCATTTTCAGACATGTATCAAATGGAAAGACAAGAGGTAATAAAATGTCAAATTCTACAAGTCAGAATAGACAAGGGAAAATTAAGAAAAAAGGCAGCTTTACACGCAATCTCCCGCTGTATCTTTTGATGATTCCCGGTCTTCTTTATCTTATCATCAACAATTATCTGCCGATGTTCGGCCTGACCTTTGCATTTAAGAAAATCAACTATACAGTCGGTGTTTTTGATAGCCCGTGGGTGGGTCTGGACAACTTCACCTATCTTTTTAAGACAAGTGACGCCTTTGTAATCTTCCGTAATACACTTTGCTATAATCTGGCATTTATCGTACTCGGTACGATTTTGGCAATCGTTGTGGCGATTTTCCTTGAGCAGGTACGCACGAAAATGCTGCGTGTTTATCAGACGAGCATTCTGATTCCGTATCTTCTGTCCATTACGGTTGTCAGCTATCTGGCATTTGCATTTCTCAGCTCGGATAACGGTTTTATCAACAATTCAATCTTAAAGCCGCTCGGTATAGATGGGATCAGCTGGTATTCCTCGCCGAAATACTGGCCATTCATCCTTACGTTCATTTACCTATGGAAAAGCTTTGGCTATTCGTCCATCCTCTATTTTGCGACTCTGATCGGCGTCGACGATTCTTATTATGAGGCGGCGGTTATCGATGGTGCTTCCACATGGCAGCAGATCCGTCACATCACGCTCCCGTGCCTCAAGACCACAATCATTACGTTGGTTATTATGCACATTGGCAGAATGTTCTATTCGGATTTCGGCCTGTTTTATCAGGTGCCGATGAACAACGGTCTTCTGTTCAGTGTAACAAACACAATTGATACGTATGTTTACCGCGGACTCCTGCAACTCAACGATGTTGGTCGTTCCTCGGCAGCCGGTTTCTTACAGTCTATTCTCGGCTTTGTTCTGGTTATGATCACGAATATGATTACGAGAAAGATTGATAAAGAAAGCGCGTTGTTCTGATTATACGGGAAAGGGATGATACTATGATTACCACAAGTAAGTCTGCTAAAATTATACCGCATATCGTTCTGACAATCTTAACGTTGGTGTGCTTGCTTCCGCTCTTGCTCCTGTTGATGGCATCCATCACGGATGAACAAACACTTCTGCTGAACGGTTATTCTTTCTTTCCGGAAAAGTTCAGTACGGATGCTTATACGTATATTTTTAAAACGGGAAAAACAGTTTTGCGTGCGTATGGCATTACATTCTTTGTCACGGCAGTTGGTACGGTCTGCAATGTATGCATGACGGTATGCCTGTCTTATCCGCTTGCACGCCCGGGCCTCAAAGGTCGAAATGCAATCGCATTCTTTGTGTTTTTTACGATGCTCTTTAACGGCGGTCTCGTGCCGACGTACATTATGTATTCGCAGTTCTTTCATATTCGCGATACAATCTTTGCTCTTTTGATCCCGAGCTTTTTGATGAGTCCGTTTAACGTAATTCTGATGCGCAATTACTTTAAAACGAATATTCCGGATGCAATCATCGAAGCCGCAAAGCTGGACGGCGCAAGTGAACTGCGTACGCTCGTCAACGTCGTATTGCCTATGTCAACACCGATTATCGGAACGATCGGTCTGATGTCCGGTCTGGCTTACTGGAACGACTGGACAAACGGTCTGTACTACCTTGTAAAGCGTACGGATCTATACAGTATTCAGAACGTTCTGACGAATATGCTTAATAACATTCAATTTCTCAAAACCGCAACGCAGCTGCAGGGCATCAACATTGAAATGGGTACACTTCCGAGCGTCAGCATCCGTATGGCAATCGCAGTTGTGGCTGTTGTCCCGATCATGATTGTATATCCGTTCATTCAGAAATCCTTCGTCAAAGGTATTGTCATTGGCGGCGTCAAGGGTTGATAAAAAGGGGGAAGAACATGTCTGACTGGAAAAAATATATGGAACAAAGTGATGCTTACGCAGCATCGCTCTGTGAAAAGGAGCATAAAGTCTACGATGTAGATCCTTATGTTATGGTTTTTGAAGATGAAGATGTGTCCGGTATTTTTCATATCTATTATGATGCACACAGCAAGGGCGCAGGTGCGTGGATGCACCTGATCGTCGGACAGGAGCGAGCGCTGCTGATCGATACGGCGTTTGGCATCGGTGATCTGCGCGGTCTGGTTGAGACTTTGACAGATAAGCCGGTCGATGTCGTCAATACACATTTCCATGGAGATCACAGTGCGGGCAACGGCCAATTTGAAACCATTTTTATTCATAAGTACGATATTCCGTATCTGGAAATGTCCGAAAAGGCAGAGAACAGACTATTGCCTGCACCGGGAACATACCGTGAGGAGGACATTATTCCTCTGCGGTCTGCGAAGCATGTCGCGATGGAGGACGGCTTTGTTTTCCGTCTCGGCGAGGGACATGAAGTGGAAGTGATTCATATGCCGGGGCATGCAGCCGGAGGCTGTATGCTGCTTGACCGTAAGTATAACCTTTTATTCAGCGGAGACGCGGTTGTTTTTACGCCGACATTGATTATCGGCAGATTTCCGGCTCCGTATTACCCTGAGTATCTGACTGTTACGGCGTTCCGCGATGCGTTGAAAAAGGCGCTTCCCAAATGCCAAAATGCTAAAAAGCTCTATACAGGGCACAGTGTACAGGGAATTTCTCCCGTTTATTTGACGGATATGATGGATTGCTGTGAGAAAATCATTGCACATCCGGATCAATATGAGACCTACGATTATGTATCGGATCCGTCACAAAAACAAATTATGTGTGTCGGTCATGCGATGCTGGTTTATACAAATGATCGTATTTGACGCGTTTTAAAGAACTGCTTATTTTGGAGGTAAAAGTATGGCACAGATCCATTGCAATTTCTTTTCGTATTCACTTTGTCACGGTGTTGATATCGAAGTGACGCTTCCGTCTTTTACATCCTGCAATATGGATGATCCGCATACACACAGCCTGCCGGGAAAGTTCCCGGTTGTATATTTGCTGCATGGTATGGGAAACGACTATATGGCTTGGCTCCGCTATACAAGCGTTGAGAGATACGCAGAAGAAAAAAGGATTGCTATCGTTACATTCTCTGTCGGAAACAAGGCGTATATGAATGATGATATGGGCGACAATTACTACGATTTCCTGAATCACGAACTTCCTGAATTTGTTGAAGCCTATTTCCCGATTTCCGACAGTCCGAAGGATCGCTATATTGCGGGTCTTTCCATGGGTGGCTACGGCGCGTTGCTGCATGGCATTGAGAATCCGGACCGATACAGCGCGATTGGTGCCCTTTCGCCGGCCGTATTCTCGAAAAAGGATATGGAAAGCAAAAAGATGAAGGGGCCGCAGTGGGTAGATCTTTACGCTGCGACAGAAAAAACTGTGGCAGAGGGTAAAAAGCTGCCGGATCTCTTCCTGAGCATCGGCGACAGAGATTTTCTTTATAAGAATGTGCAGGAATACCACAAGTTTGTTGAACCGATCTGGAAGAGCGGTCGGCTGCGCTACGATGACCTGCCCGGTTATGAGCACGAGTTTGCCATTTGGGATCTTGAAATCAATAATTTCCTCGACTGGATCGACAGAGGGGATGTCTACAAGAAAATGGGTGCCAACAAAGTGTAAAGCAAAGGAAGATGACAATGAAAATTTCAGAAATCATTGATAAATTAGAAGCATATCACGGACCATTGGAGCCGGAGCGCAGAACGTGCGACATCGTGCAGTACGGCGATCCGGATCAGATCTGCACAGGAATCGTGTTGTCCTGTTGCCCAACGGCAGAGGTCATTCGTAAAGCTGCTGAGCTGGGGTGCAATTTAATCATCGGCCATGAACCGCTTTTCTACGACGGATGGGACGAGACCGATTGGCTTCAGGATAACTGTGTGTATCAGGCAAAAAAGCAGCTTCTTGACCGTCTCGGTATCGTTGTATACCGCGATCACGATCATATCCACAATCATAGACCGGATGGTATCTTTTCCGGATTGGCTAAAATGCTCGGCTGGGAACAGTATCAGGAGACGGAAAACTATTTTCCGGGAACCGCGTACCACTTGCCGCTCACTACGGTCCGCGCGGTGGCGGAGCATGTTGCGCATACCATGCAGATTGACGGAATTCGCATTATAGGAGACCCGGAAATGCCTGTGGAGCGAGTAGCAATCGTCGGACATTTTTTCGGAACGGATTGGGACAGGCAAAACATACAGCTCATTGAAAAAATGAACTGCGATTTGATCATTCCCGGTGAGGTGATCGATTGGACAATCGGTGAGTATGTGCAGGATGCAAATACTTTGGGTATCCGACGTGCGTTGCTGAATGTCGGACACTTCAATTTGGAAGAACCCGGAATGCAGTATATGGCACAGTGGTTGCCGAAAGTGCTTGCGTGTGATCTTCCGATCCATTTTGTACAATCCGGTAACAGTTTTGACTGGCTTTCGTTCAAAAAGGCAGAAGAAGGCAAGAGATTATAAAAATATGGAGGTAAGTAAACTTGACTGCAGATTTGATGTTGACGCTTGAAAAAGCCATGCAGGCATGGCAGCCCCCGGAAATTCCGGAAGATATTCCGCAGGGAGATACGCCGGGAGACAAAATATGGATTGGACCGCAGCAGAAAGAAAAAGCCGCAAAGATTTTTCCGGTAGTTTTACCTATGCTGCGCGAAGTTCTGGAAAAATCACCGGCAAAACGAGCGGTTATTACGGTGTGCGGTGGATCCGGCGTGGGAAAAACGGGTATTTCGTCCCTTTTAACATACTATTTTAATCAACTCGGAATCGGGTGCTATACGCTGTCCGGCGACAATTACCCTCGTCGTATTCCTTCTTTGAATGACGCGGAACGTATGCGAATTTTCCGTTTAGCAGGCATACGCGGTATGCTGGAGCAGAATGTTTATACCCCGGATGCCGCACGTGAACTTAAAGCACTGCAGGAAGCGGAAACGGACTCTGCATCGAAAGAAGCAAACAGATACCCGTGGCTGACCGTATATCAAAAAGCCGGTCGAAAGGCGTTGGCAGAATATCTCGGTTCCGAACAGGAACAGGAATTCGATGAACTGTCCAAAACGCTGACACAGTTTAAAAGCGGTGCGGATAAGATATGGCTGAAAAGAATGGGCCGCACGGAGACAGAGCTTTGGTATGAAGAAAAGGATTTTCGGAATATTTCGGTGATTATTCTCGAATGGACGCACGGTAATTGCGGAAAGTTTGACGGTGTGGATATTCCGATCCTGCTGAACAGTACACCGGCTGAAACGAGAGAATACCGTCTGCTTCGTGCTCGGGATGCGAATACAGATACGCCGTTTATTGCTATGGTTTTGGAGATAGAGCAGGGTATGTTAGAAAACCGAGCACATGCTGCAAAAATTATCTTGTCAAAATCCGGCGACTTTTTAACTTACGAACAGTTTAAGCGGCAAATGGACGCCGGTCGATAGGAGATATTGTATGTGTGACGGTGATTTCTGCCTTGGCCCGATGCTGAATGCTTATCCTGACAGCTTGGGCGGCACATTAAAGGGATGTATATCGTTTTTGGAACAGCCGGAAATGAAGGACGTATTTTCTTCGTTCTATATTCTTCCAAGCCTGTTCAACACCGATCTTGATCGCGGATTTTCTGTTATAGACTATCGACTCAATGACTTGCTGGCAGAACAAACGGATCTCGATGCGCTGCGCTCAATGGGAATTGACTTGAAGTTGGATTTTGTACTAAATCATGCTTCGGTGCTTTCCGAGCAATTTCAGGATATACTGAAAAACGGGGAACAATCCCTCTATCGTGACTTCTTTATAGATTGGAACAGATTTTGGGCAGGTCATGGAACGATGACCGAGGAGGGATATATCCGGCCGGACCCCGAACTGCTGCAAAATATGTTTTTCCGTAAACCCGGCTTGCCGATTTTAATGGTGCAGTTTCCTGACGGCAGCAATGTTCCGTATTGGAATACTTTCTATCAGGAAGTTGTCTATTCCCATGTAGATGCGCAGGACTTTATGGCCATCACACACGGAAAATATGCTCCGGCAGTTCGGTTGGCTTCTTTGGTCAATGCGGCTGTCGAGCAGGGCAAATGGCCCAAGCAGACGGAACTTGGTCAATTAGAGGTGTATCGCGGTGCGGTGGTTGACTTCATGGAAAGAAATCGTCGATATTTGGGTCAGATGGATCTGAATATCCGTTCACCGCTCGTTTGGGAATTCTACAAAAATACGCTGCAAACACTTGCCGGTTACGGCGCAAAAATCGTTCGTCTGGACGCCTTTGCCTATGCGCCGAAAGAGCCGGGTGCACGGAATTTCTTGAATGATCCGGGAACATGGGAGCTGCTCGGCAAGGTGACAGATTTGGCAAAACCGCTGGGTATCACGCTTTTGCCGGAGATACATGCCAGCTATGCGGAGGGAACATACCAAACGATTGCAGAAAAAGGGTATATGGTGTATGACTTTTTCCTACCCGGATTATTGCTGGATGCACTTGAACGAAGGTCCGGAGAAGTTCTTGTACAGTGGATACGGGAAATCTGTGACCGCAAAATGCTGACTGTTAATATGTTGGGCTGTCATGACGGTATTCCGTTGTTGGATTTAAAAGGGCTGCTTCCGGAAGAAAGAATCCAAAGCCTCATTGATACAGTGGTGTCCCGTGGTGGATATGTGAAAGATCTGCACGGCACAAAAAACGTATACTATCAAGTAAATGCCACGTATTACAGTGCACTGGGAGACGATGACAAAAAAATGCTTCTGGCACGGGCAATACAGCTTTTCATGCCGGGTAAACCGCAGGTTTGGTATCTGGATCTGTTTGCCGGTCGTAATGATCATGCTGCCGTCCAAAGGGCGGGTGCCGGTGGGCATAAAGAAATCAACCGCACGAACCTGACATGCTCTGATATAGCTGCCGGGATGAAAAAGCCGATTGTGCAAAAACAAATCGAGCTTTTGCGGATGAGAAACCGGTTTCCTGTTTTTTCTGCAAATGCAAAAATCGTAGCTGAAGTGAACGGAACAAAAATGGATATTCGTTGGCAATCCGGCTCCGAAGAAGCGGTTCTCCAAACAGATTTCGGCGATTATTCCTTCTCTGTCTCCGTTCGAGATACGTCTTCCGATACAGAATATTTCAAGTACGATTCGTAATGTGTATGGCGATTTAGCCGGAATTGAAAATAAGATGCACTGAGAAGTACGATTTTATCAAAAAAAGTCTTGGCGACTGTTTGCAGCTCCTGCTGTGTCGCCAAGACTTTTCTTTATGCTTTTAAAGCTTAATAATACCGAATGACCGCGATAACCTTGCCGAGAATGGTGATTTCATCGGAGATGATGGGCTCGAAATCCGGGTTTTCGGGCTGGAGACGGAACGTGCCCTTCTCCTTATAGAAGCGCTTCACGGTGGCTTCATCGCCGATCATGCCGACCACGATCTCGCCGTTTTCCGCCACGGGCGTTTTCTCCGCGATGACATAGTCGCCGTCCAGAATGCCGGCGTTGATCATGCTCAGGCCGTCCACGTGCAGTGCGAAAAGCTCCTTGCCGCTTTTGTCCGGGTAGGGGATATAGCCCTCAATGTCTTCCACGGCCAGAATGGGCAGACCGGCCGTCACCTTACCGAGAATCGGCACCTGCTTTGCGGCAGATGCGCCTACAATGTGAATGGAACGATTCAGGCCCGCATCGCGTTTAATGTAGCCGAGCGCCTCCAAAGATTTCAAGTGGGAATGCACCGTAGAGGTGGAGCGCAAACCGGTCGCCGCGCAGATCTCACGCACAGAGGGCGGCACGGCACGTTCCGCCATGGTGGAGCAAAGATAGTCATATACAAGCTGCTGGCTTTTCGTTAAACTCGCCATATGCGATTCCTCCGTTTTAATACAAAATCAGTCCCGTAGAAATGGGCAGTTCTTTAATTAAAACCATTGTATCATATATTTTCGAAAAATGCAAACGATTGTTTGCTTTTTCTGCGGATTTTCTCGAAAAAAGCGTTCATAAATGCGTTCCAAAATCTTTAACGTTTATTCATGGCTATTTAACAACTCTTTTTGAAACCGCGGTATAATATAAGCGTATTCAGAAGAAAAGGAACCGCACCTTTCTTGGATACATGTTCTACCCTCCTCAATATACCCCTCAAGCTAAAAGGAAGAAGGACCGAGCCGCATCGGTCCTTCTTCCTTTTGTATAATGGTATTTTCAGCGCGGAGAAGTGCCGATTTTGCACAGCATTGAAACTGAAAGTTTCCGTCTGCCGAAATCCACTGACCGAAGTATAGTTGCATATTTTTCTCAAACCCGCCCATACTACGGGTAAAGAAACCCAATGACGCTAAAAACAGGAGAGAAAAATATGGCTATGCACTTTAAAAAGCAGGAAAAAACCGAAGCGGAGCGCAAAAAGAGTACGGAGCGGCGCGGGTTTTACCTTGCGCTTGCCGTGTGTCTGACGGCCATCGGCATTGCGGCGTGGAGCACATACGATACCGTTTCCGGGTTCTTGGAGCCCACAGGGAGCGAGAGCAGTGCGTCTTCCGCCGCGTCTACACCGCGCCCCACGCCTGAAACATCCGTCCCCGTAGACGATGACCCGGAGAGCGCCGTTTCTGCGGGCCACGCGCAGGGCACTGTGCCGGAGGTCTCCGCAAGCACAGAAGCGGAGCCGCAGGAAGTGAACGCTCCTGCAGAAGAAACGCCCGTCGAAGAGACCGCTGCCGAGCCGACGTATACGGTCAGCGAAACGCTCACCCGACCGGTGCTGGGGGAGGTCATGACGGAGTTTTCCGATACGCCGGTATACTCCGAAACGATGCGCGACTACCGCGTACACGCGGGCACGGATTACACCGCGGCGCACGGCGAAACCGTGCACGCCTGCGCAAACGGAATTGTAAAAGAGACGCATACGGACATGCTGCGCGGGAATATGATTGTGATAGAGCACGGCGATTACGAAGTGCGCTATTGCGGACTCGGTGAAACGTTCCTCGTGCATGAGGGCGACGTCGTCACGGCCGGGCAGGACATCGGCAGCGTGACCGCCGCGCCGTTTGAGTCCGCGCTCGATTCCCACCTGCATATCGAAGTCACCAGAAACGGCGAGCCGGTAGACCCGGAATCTGTCTTCGGTTAAAATTGAGCCAAACTGCCCCCGGCATCGTTTTAGGGGCGCGCAGCCTCGGTGTAAAAATGCACCGGGGCTGCTTTTTGCTGCTCAAAAATATTTTGCTGTTTACAATTTGTTCCTTGATTTTTCTGGTTTCTCGTTCTATAATATAGTTCAAAATAGAACGAAAGTAAGTGAGTATATGATCTTTTGGGAGCGGCAAAAATCTCTTACGGCGTTTTACGAAGCGTGCACAAAGCCGGTGCGCGATGCATACGACCTGACGCAGATGCAATTCAATATTTTAATGTTCCTGCACAATAACCCGCAGTTTGATACGGCGGGCGATTTAGTCAAAACGCGCCACCTCACAAAATCGCACGTTTCAACGGCGTTAAAGGAACTTGAAGCGCGCGGGTGGATTGAAGCGCATTACGCTGCGGGCAACCGTAAAAGTCAACATTTACACATCACGAAAAGCGCCGAAGCCGTCATTGCGGCGGGAAAAGCAGCGCAGGAGGTGTTCGGCAAGCAGCTTTTTAAGGGCTTCACGCCGGGAGAAACCGAGCAGTACAAAATGCTGTTTGACAAAATGTGCGAAAACGCCGCAGAAGGCTTAGCGGAAACGGAAAGGGTGAACTGATATGGAGCTTTTAGCCAAAATCCTTGTCTGCTTTTTGGCGGGCGCGGGCGCAGGCATCGGCACAGGCTTTGCGGGCATGAGCGCCGCCGCGGTCATCGGACCAATGCTTATGACGTTCCTCGGCGTCCCGGCGTATCAGGCGGTCGGCATCGGCCTTGCAAGCGATGTCTTGGCCAGCGCCACAAGCGCGTGGACATATAAGAAGCATAAAAATCTTGACGTCAAAAACAGCCTGCCGCTGCTCATCAGCGTGCTTGTTATGACATTAGTCGGCAGTTTTGTCGCAAGTCTCCTGCCGGAGCGCGCCATGAGCGGTACCATGCAGATCGCCATGATCTTCATCGGCTTGCGTTTCCTCCTAAAGCCGGTCAAAACGACCAAAGAGCAAATGGCCGCGGCCACGCCGAAGGAACGCCTCATCAAATCCATCGTCGGCGGTGTCCTCGTCGGGTTTATCTGTGGCTTCGTCGGCGCGGGCGGCGGCATGATGCTGCTGTTCGTTTTGACGTCGTTCCTCGGCTATGAGATGCACATGGCGGTTGGCACCAGTGTGTTCATCATGGCGTTCACTGCGCTGACCGGTGGCATCAGCCACTTCGCCATCGGCGGCATGCCGGATGTCACATGCCTCGTTCTCTGCGTCGTTTTCACGCTCCTTTGGGCGAAGATTGCCGCCGCCATCGCAAACCGCGCCAGCGCCGTCACTCTGAACCGCGTCGTCGGCATGGTCATGATCCTGACCGGCATCGTGATCTTGCTTGTGAATTATGTATTTTAATAAATAATCTCCTCCATAAAAACGAGACCCCCGAAGCACGCTTTGGCACTTCGGGGGTCTCGTCTGTTTAAGCTTTAATACTCATAATGATGCGCTTCTTTCAGCATCATGTCTTTCACCTTCATCAGGCGGATCTGGGTGGAGCGCTCGTTTTCGTCAAGCTTCATCGTGATGTACTTGATGTTCGTCTGCAGCTCCGGGATCATGACGTGCTCCAGCGCGTTGACGCGGCGGCGTGTCTTTTCAATCTCTGCCGCCATCAACTGGCAGGATTTTTCCACTTCCGCCAGCTTCAGCATTTTCGGGAAGACCTCGGAAAGCGAAAGGATCGCGTCGTCAAGGTCGCCGGTCGTAAAGGCGAAGCCGTAGGAGTACATGTCGTTCTGGTCCGGTGTACGCGTCTTAAAGTCAAAATCCGGAATCTCCACGCTCATCACGTTCTGCGTGCCGGCGGAGATCGTCAGTTCCTGCTTCGGCGCAAGCAGCGCGGTGTTCAGCATTTCGTCCGGCATACCGGCGCGCGCCAGCATGAAGTTCTGGTTAGCGGAGACGAGCGCCGTCTCCACTTCTTCGCGCAGCGCTTTGTTTTCGCGCACCTTATCGAGGAACTGGCGCATCAGCTCGTCGCGCTTATCCTTCAGAAGCTTGTGCCCGCGCACGGCGGTGACGAGCTTCTTTTTCAGCCGCGTCAGCTCCATTCTGGTGGGGTTTACCTGGGTGCCTGCCACCGCGCATCACACCTTTCCGTAATACTGATCGAGGTACTTGTCGTCGATTCGCTTCAGTTCGCTTCTGGGCAGGATGGAAAGCAGCTTCCAACCGAGCTCCAGCGTGTCTTCAATGTCGCGGTTCGTGTTGTAGCCCTGCGAAACATACTCGTTTTCAAAGGCGTCCGCAAACTTCGCGTACAGCTTATCGATGTCCGTCAGCGCGGCTTCGCCGAGGATGACCATGAGCTCCTTTGCTTCTTTACCGCGTGCGTAGGCGGCAAACAGCTGGTTCATGGTGCTCGCGTGGTCGGCACGGGTCTTGCCCTCGCCGATGCCCTTATCCTTCAAACGGGACAGCGACGGCAGAACGTCGATCGGCGGCGCAATATTCTTGCGGTACAGCTCACGGCTCAGAATGATCTGCCCCTCGGTGATGTAGCCCGTAAGGTCCGGGATAGGGTGGGTCTTGTCGTCTTCCGGCATTGTTAAAATCGGGATCAGTGTGATGGAACCTGTCTTGCCGTTCTGGCGGCCTGCGCGCTCGTACAGGGACGCTAAGTCCGTGTACATGTAGCCCGGGTAGCCGCGGCGACCCGGCACTTCCTTACGTGCGGCGGAGACCTCACGCAGCGCGTCCGCGTAGTTCGTAATATCCGTCATGATGACGAGAACATGGTAGTTCTTTTCAAAAGCGAGGTATTCCGCAGCAGTCAGCGCCATGCGGGGTGTTGCGATACGCTCAATGGCCGGGTCGTTTGCAAGGTTTACAAACATGACCGTGCGGTCGATGGCGCCCGTCTCGCGGAAGCTTTCGATGAAGAAGTTTGATTCCTCGAACGTGATACCCATAGCCGCAAACACAACGACGAACGGGTCGTTCGTGCCGCGCACCTTAGCCTGACGTGCGATCTGTGCGGCAAGCTGGGCATGGGGCAGACCGGAAGCGGAGAAGATCGGCAGCTTTTGGCCGCGCACCAGCGTGTTCAGACCGTCGATGGCCGAAACACCGGTCTGGATGAATTCCTGCGGGTAGTTGCGGGCCGCCGGGTTCATCGGCAGACCGTTGATGTCGTCGCGGCGGTCGGGCAAAATCTCCGGGCCGTCGTCAATGGGGCGGCCGAGGCCGTCGAAAATACGACCCAGCATGTCTTCGCTTACGCCTAATTCCATCGTTCTGCCGAGGAAGCGCACGCGACTGTTCGAAAGGTTGATGCCAGTGGAGCTTTCAAAAAGCTGCACCAACGCGTTGCCCTCGTTAATTTCCAGCACCTTGCAGCGGCGCTTTTCACCGTTTGCAAGTTCAATTTCCGCCAGCTCGTCATACGTTACGTTTTCAACGCCCTTTACGAGCATCAGAGGACCTGCGACCTCCTGTATGGTTCTGTATTCCTTTGGCATCAGAAGTCCTCCTTGTTTTCAATGGCTTTGTCAATCTGCTGAGAGAGCTCTGCGCAGATCGCATCGTATTCCGCGGAGACCCGGTCGTTCGCCGTGTATTTAAAGCGGCCTATTTTCTCGCGAACAGGCAGCGCGATGAGGTCGTCGACCTTCGCGCCCTTGTCGAGCGCCGCAACGCACTGGTCGTAGAAGTGAACGACCAGCAGCATCATGTCGTGCTGCTTTTCAAGGCTTGTGTACGTGTCCGTCTCATGGAATGCGTTCTGGTGCAGGAAGTCTTCACGAATGGAGCGTGCAGCCTCCAGCTTCAAGCGGTCAGGCGCGGAAAGCGCGTCCATACCGACAAGCTTTACAATTTCCTCAAGCTCTGCTTCGTCCTGCAAAATGCGCATCAAACGCGCACGCAGATCCATCCAATCCTCCGCCACGTTCGTGTTGAACCAGTTCGCCATCGTGTCCACATAAAGGGAGTAGGAGGTCAGCCAGTTCACGGCGGGGAAGTGGCGCTTATACGCAAGGTTTGCATCAAGGCCCCAGAAGACCTTGACGATACGCAGCGTTGCCTGTGAGACCGGCTCCGAAATATCGCCGCCCGGAGGGGAAACGGCACCGATAACGGAAAGCGCACCCTCGCGGCTGTCGCTGCCGAGCGTAATGACGCGGCCGGCACGCTCGTAGAACTGTGCCAGACGGCTGCCGAGGTACGCCGGGTAGCCTTCTTCGCCCGGCATCTCTTCCAGACGGCCGGACATTTCACGCAGTGCCTCCGCCCAGCGGGAGGTGGAGTCTGCCATGAGGGCTACGGAATAGCCCATGTCACGGAAATACTCTGCAATGGTGATGCCGGTGTAAATGGACGCCTCACGCGCCGCAACCGGCATATCGGACGTGTTTGCGATGAGCACGGTGCGCTTCATCAGCGAATACCCGGTTTTCGGGTCAACGAGCTCCGGGAACTCGTTCAAAACGTCGGTCATCTCGTTGCCGCGTTCGCCGCAGCCGATGTACACAACGATGTCGGCTTCCGCCCACTTTGCAAGCTGATGCTGCACAACGGTCTTGCCGCTGCCGAACGGACCCGGTACGGCCGCTACGCCGCCCTTTGCAATCGGGAACAGCGTATCGATAACGCGCTGGCCGGTGATGAGCGGCATATCCGGCGAAAGCTTTTTCTGGTACGGTCTGCCGCGGCGGACAGGCCACTTCTGCATCAGCGATACGTTCACACTGCTGCCGTTCGGCGTGTCAATGACCGCCACGGTGTCCGTTACGGTGTATTCACCGGCGGAAATAGAGCGGATTGTGCCGCGCACGCCTGCCGGTACCATAATCTTGTGCAGCACGATCTCGGTCTCCTGTACGGTGCCGAGAATGTCGCCGCCTTCTACTTCGTCGCCTACCTGTTTAAGGGGCGTGAAGCTCCATTTTACATCGCGCTTTAAGGAGGGAACCTCCACCCCGCGCTTTAAGTTGTTGCCTGTCATTTCCATAATGGCGGTCAGCGGGCGCTGAATACCGTCGTAAATGGAGCTGATAAGGCCCGGCCCGAGTTCAACGCTCATCGGCTCGCCGGTGGATTCCACAGGCGCACCCGGCCCGAGACCGGAGGTCTCCTCGTAAACCTGAATGGAGGCCTCGTCTCCGTGAATTTCTATGATCTCGCCGATCAGTCGCTGGTCGCTGACGCGCACAACGTCGAACATGTTCGCGTCGCGCATACCGCCTGCAACTACGAGCGGACCGGCTACTTTTTTGATTGTGCCTTGGCTCATGTGCTTAGTCACCCGTTTCGTTAATCGTTGTCGTTAAAGATAATATCGGAGCCGACTGCCTGCTCCACGGATTTTTTAACCATTTTAATGCCCATGCCCGTGTTGCCCGTAACGCCGGGAATCGGGATGATGGCGGGCAGCGGCTGCAGGCGGAAGTGGTCCAGCTCGTGCTCCAACTCGGCGGCAAGCGCTTCCGTAATGTAGATCACGGCGTATTCGCCCTCCGCTAAGCGGCGCAGCGTTTTGGAGCCCATCTCCGAATCTGTCACGGGAAAGACCTCCAGACCGAGCGCGGCAAAGCCGTAAATGCTGTCGCGGTCTCCGATGACTGCTGCTCTGTACATTTCGTTTCCCTCTTTCTTTACAGGTCTCTCAAACGTGCACGGATGCGCTCATCCGGCAGGTTGTTCTGCTTGCCGGAAATAATAATGCGCACGGTAGAAATCTCGTTTTGGCGCGCCGTAACATATCCGAGCAGCGGCGCTACCGTAAAGTAATCCTGACGGCTGATTTCTTTTACAAGCGCCGTCTGGCGGTCGTCGCACCATTTTTCAAACGCGGAGAAGCCGTCCTTCAGCGCCTTTACGCCGTCAGCATAGTCCGTACGGGAAAGGTACGCGTACAACGTGTCCGTGTCTTTCGACGCCGCGTCAATGAGCTCTTCCAGATCCAGCGTGTCGCACGGGGCGAGGCTTTCTTCCAAAAACGCATGGCTTTTGCCGGTGTGCAAAGCGCGTGCCGCGATTTTAATGTCCGCCGCCGCCACCTTAAATTCGGAAAACGCCGTAATCAGCGCGTTTTTGCTCTCTTTACCGGTCTTGTGGATCGCCGTGAGGCATGCGCGGTCTAAAATGATGTCGCACCGCTGACCGTCGCGCGTGGTAAGCAGCGCGTCCGTCGCCTTTTTTGCGGCTTCCGCCATAAAGTCCGGCAGAAGGGAGAAGTCATTTTCTCTGACCGCTTGCTGCATTTTTTCCGGCTCCACGGTGCCGCCGGACATAAACACGTTGTGCGGCTCCGCGTTTGTGACGGTGCACTTCACCGCCGCTTTCATATTGTTGAAGTCTATGGGATACAGCAGTACGCTGAACGGCGTGAGGTCGGGCAGCAGCTCGTGCATGAGCGCCCACGTTTTCTCCTCCTCGGCGGCAAAAATTGCCTCGGCAGAGGTTTCGCCGCCAGCGCCCCAGCCCTTATCGGCCAGTGCACGGAAGCACTCTGCCGGCGTTTTGCACGCCATCAGCCTGTCCAGATCCTGCTGCGTCAAAAGCGAAAGCTCCCGCGCTTTAATGCGCGCCACAGCATAGATGTATTCCTGTTCCATTCGTTAAACCACCTTTTCTGCCGGCGGCTCAGCGAAAGAGCATGCCGCCCGCAAGGTCCTGCAATGTGTCTCCGGCGGCCTCAAACAGCGAAGCGAACGTGCAGTTCACGTCGATGCCGCCGTAAACGAGCAGAAAACCGTCCGGGATATTGCACGGCGTGTTCGATACGGTGATGTTCGTCCCGGGCACAGCCATTTTCAGCTGCGCCGAAAAATCCTGCGGCATGCGCGCAAGGTCTTTTTCGTTTAACTGCATTTCAGCATCGCCCGGCAGCGCGTTTTTCTGCGCAAGTTTTAAAAGCACGCTGAAGTATTCGTCATCCGGCAGATCGTGCAACTCTTTCTGTGCCGCCGCGATTACATCGCGAATGGCGTTCTGCTTTGCGGCAAGCACGGTGCGGCGGCGTGTGAATTCCGCGGTCGAAGCCGCACGGGCTTTAATGTCCGCGCCGACCTTTTCACTGTCCGCAAGCAGGACATTTGCTTTCTGCTCTGCCTCAGCGGCAGCGTCCGCAAGCGTCTTTTTTGCTTCTTCTTCCGCAGCGGCAACCTGTTCCGCCGCTTTCGCTTCGGCATCCGCAAGGATCTGTTCTATAATTCTGTCCAGTCCTGTTGCCATGGATCGATCCTCTTCCTTTCTTTTTTGGATTTTTGGGAGTGGATCATCAGATGGCGATGCCGCCGATGTTTGCAACAGCCAGCAGGGAAACGAGCAGAGCCAGAACCGCGTAGGTCTCAACCATGGCCGGGAAGATCATGGCTTTACCGAACTGATCCGGGCGCTTTGCAACGAGTGCGATGGAAGAAACGGCTGCCTTTGCCTGCTGCTTTGCGGAGATGAGACCGATCACGGCCATCGGCATGCAGGCTGCAAGATAGAGAAGACCCTTTGCAAAGGAGATGTCTGCGCTGCCGCCCAGAACACCGATGTTCGTCAGCGTGAGGAAGGCGATGAGCAGGCCGTAGATGCCCTGCGTACCCGGCAGAAGCTGAAGAATAAGGACTTTACCGAACAGCGGGGGATTTTCGGAAACGACGCCTGCGGCTGCCTGACCGGTCATGCCTACGCCGATGGCGGAACCGATGCCGCCGAGAAGTGCTGCCAGAACTGCGCCGACAAGCGCGAGAACGATGCCGAGAGAGTTGATATCGAACTTATCCATGTTATTTTTCCTCCGTAATTTTGAAATATTTGGTTTTGGTGGTGAACGGTGCGAATTTGCGTCCGCCGCCCTCAAAGAATTTGCCGAAGAACTCAACAAACTGTAAGCGGTTTGTGTGCACATACGCGCCGAGCACATTGATGCCGATATTCAGCGTGTGTCCCACTACAAAGGCGAAAATAAAGATAATCACGCCGAGCGGGTTGTTGCCGGGCATGGCGCCCATCTGATTGAAGACCGAAGCGATAACGCCGGTTGCAAGGCCGAGAGCCAAAAGTCTCGAGTAAGAGAGAATGTCGCTTAAATAGCTCGAAACACCGTACAGCCCGTAAAGACCTTTTAAGAAGCGCTTGCCGATGCTCTTGGAGCTGCGGCCCGAAGTGAGCACAATGCCTACCGCGCCGATGCCTGCCGCAATAATGCCCGCGGTGCCCACCGATGTCGGCAGCGTAAAGGAAAGCGCCACCATGTCAGCGAACATCTGCATGGAAAGCAGATAAATAATCGCGCCGCCGACGAGCAGATACCAGAATACAACGTCGTAGATCGCGTCCAGCCACTTGCCCTGTTTTGCAAGCTGGTAGAACTGTGCGCCGAGGCCGGCGAACAGGTGGATGATGCCGACGAGGAACGAGAACAGCAACAGCCGCATCGGTTCATCGACCGGCGTGAACCACAAGGGTGGTATCACGATATCGGTGTTGAAGAATGTCTTTGCGATAACGGTGATCGCGTCACCGAAGAAGCTGCCGAATAAAATGCCCCAGAATATCGTGGAAATACCGCAATAGAGGAACATTGTCAGCGTCTTGCGCAGACCTTCTTCCATGTTTTTGAACTTGTGTAAGATGATGCCGCAGCCAAGGACCATCACAAGTCCGTAGCCCGCATCGGAAAGCATCATGCCGAAGAGAAAGTAATAGAAGACCGCCATGATGCCGCTTGGGTCGATTTCATGCTTGCCCGGCATGCTGTAGCTTTCCAGCACGCCCTCGACCGGGGCAGCGAACTTGTTGTTTTTGAGCTTTACGGGCACATCGTCCGCGTCACTCGGGTCGCACAGCTCCACGTAGGCTTCTTGCGTGGTTGTGAGCTCCGTCTTAAGCGCCTCGGCGTTCTCTGCCGGAATGTATCCCGTAATGAGAAACACGTGCGGGCTTTGCCATAAGCGGCCCAAAACGTCGTATTTCTCGGTGCGCATCGTAAAGTAATCGATGGTGTAAAGCAGGTCTTCGCGTCGGTTTTTATGTGTGCGAATTTCCGCTTCGTTTTTATCGATCTCTTTTTGCAGCGCCGCAATGCGTCCGTTCAGAATGTCTACGCGCTCTGCGGGCGGCACCTTGCTCGGCTCCGCCGGATACGTAAACTCGATGGAACGCAGGTAGGTTTCAAGCTTTAATCCCTGCGAGATGTGGCACATCAAAAACGCGCATGTCTGCTGCGGGGAAGCGCTCAAAATCTCCACGACCACACCGTCCACGTCCGGCGCGCCTTCGGCGATTTTCGCCCGCAGCGTTTCTTCCGTGTATTCTACCGGGAACGACCCCGTGAACACGGAGGTTGTCGGCGTACTGATGGTGCGCATGGAAATATCCAGCTTCATCCACGGCTCCAGCGCACGGATTTGTGTCTGCAAGCGGAGAATTTCCGCGCGGTTGTCCGCACACTTTTTCCACAGCGTGTTGATGCGCGAGGCAATTTTTAAAAGCTCGCCCGCACCGTCAGCCGTTTCCTGATATTTGGAAAGCGGTATCGCGTCGCGTCCGTTCAGAGACGCGAAGAGGCTTTTTTCGGGCGGCTCCAGTTTATCGAGCGCGTCTAACGCCGATTGCAGCGCAGCTGCATTGTTTTCAAATCTTGATTTTGCCGGGACGGTATCCATCTTGGCAAAAACCGTTTCGTCCGCTTTGCGGTCATCGATTTCCACGACGCCGCGCCGCTGGATCAGTTCCAGGATCTGTTTACGACGGTTCTTGAGCGCATAAATGCTGATGCGCTTCATAGGCATTACCGCCATAGGGGGATCCCCTCCTTTCGTGTTGGCGCCGCGTCAGCCGGTGATGGCCTCGCGGATAGCGCGGATTACGTTCGCGCTGTTTTGCTGCGCTTTTTTGCGGATATCCTCCGCCAGTGCGGCAGTTTCCTGCTGCGCTGTGCGTTGTTCGGTCGCAGCGGCCGTCTCTGCGCTTTGTTTTGCGGCTGCAAGGTCCGCTTTTGCTTTCTGCATGCGCTCCGTCTTCAGCTTGTCCGCCTTTTGTGCGGCGTCCTGCCGAATGGCGGCGCAGCGCGCAGCGGCCGTATCCAGAATGCCGGCGGCCTTCTGCTCCGCATCCTTTACGGCGTCCAGAGCTTCTTTTGCCAAAAAATCACCTCCTGCTTCATTATTTTCAAAGAGCGGCGGCAAAAGGGGAAAGACCCGCTTTTTGCACCGTAGGTCATAACATAATACGCTTCCATTATAATATTATTTGCGGAATTTTACAAGGGATTTTACGGGAGTTTTCTCGAAAAAGTGCTTTCATATCGATAGTAAAATAGACATTTTGACGAATTCGTCTGCCTTTTAACATTCCGTCCATAAATGGATCTTTTTCTTTGTGTAACCCGCACGTTCTCTTACAAGTTTCTTACAAAAATTCACATTCTGTTTATGATTTTTTTTGAATCCGTGTTATAATAGAAATAATCATTTAATATGGATAACGGGCCGGTGCGGCCCGCGAACTTACAGGAGGCAGTCAAAATGAAAGCAAAGTCCCTTCACTTTTCCAAGAGCGGCAACGTACAGCCGATCGCGTCCGAAATCGGCAGAGTTATGCAGTGCGTATGTGACCAGATCCCCCCGGCATACCCGTGCGAGGGCGAGAAGGTCGTTTTTATCGGCGTTGAAATGAACGGCAAGCTCCCGGGCGCAGTCGATCACTTCTGCAAGGATCTTAACCCCTCCAGAGCAAAGGGTGTCGCGTTCTATGTTCTGAACAGCAACGGTAACACGGACGGTCTTTCTTCCATCATCGATACGATGAAGAAGAACGGCGTTGAGACCTACGGTGAGCCTCTGGGCATCGCTGTCAAGGGCGGCCTCTTCAAGAAGGGCATGCCGACCGACGCAGACACCAAGAAGGTTCTCGAGTGGGCAGACAAGATTGCAAAGATGTAATTTCTTTGATAAAACAGCCTTTATAATTTTTCATAAAAAAAAGGATGGCGCATGCTGTCCTTTTTTCTGTTTTTACGGGATATACAAACCCCGCTTGCGGTGGTAAACTGTATGAGAAATCTTTGAATGTTATTTTTTCCGTAAAGGTGTGAAATTTTCGCTATGACAAAAGAAATGACGAGCGGTTCGCCCATGAAGCTTATCCTCGGGTTCTCCATCCCGCTGCTTTTCGGCAATCTGTTCCAGCAGTTCTATTCCATGGTCGATACCATGATCGTCGGGCGTGTGCTTGGCACGGGGCCGCTTGCAGCCGTTGGCTCCACCGGCTCCATCACGTTCCTCATCATCGGCTTCTGCCTTGGCCTTTGCAGCGGCTTTGCCATCCCGGTGGCGCAGCGCTTCGGCAGCAGGGATTATAAAGAGCTTCGCCGCTTCATCGGCAACGCCGTATGGCTGTGCGTCGGCTTCGGCATCGTCTTAACGGTGCTCACGGTCATTTTTTGCCGCAATATCTTAGAGCTCATGGGCACGCCGGCGGATATCATCGACGACGCTTACGCGTACCTTGTTATCATTTTTGCCGGCATCCCCGCAACGTTCCTCTATAATATGCTTGCCGGCATCCAGCGCGCTATCGGCGACAGCCGCACGCCGGTCGTCATCCTCGTCATCGCGTCCATCATCAATATTGTGCTTGATATCGTCCTCGTTGTTTTCATCCCCATGGGCGTCGCAGGCGCGGCGGTCGCAACGGTCGCTTCACAGCTCATCGGCGGCGTTGTATGTCTCCTCTATGTGAGCAAGCATTATGAAGTCCTCAAAATGACCCGCGAGGATTTCAAAATTAACGTGCCGTGCATCAAGCGCCTTTTAAGCATGGGTCTGCCCATGGCATTGCAGACATCCATCACGGCTATTGGCAGCGTTATTTTACAGGCATCCGTTAACTCCCTCGGCTCTACGGTCGTCGCCAGCATTACAGCGGGCAGCAAGCTCTATATGTTCTTCGCCTGCGCTTATGATGCCATGGGTGTTACCATGTCTACATACAGCGGGCAGAACATCGGTGCGCGTAAAATTGACCGTATTGGGCAGGGAGTCAAAGCCTGTAACATCGTCGGCATCATCTATTCCGTTCTGGCACTGCTCATCATCGTGTTCCTCGGCAAATGGATGCTTCTTCTGTTTGTCGATGCCGGTGAGACTGCCATTATCAATTCTGCCTATTGGTATCTTGTGTGCAGTGGCCTTTTTATGATCCCGTTAACGTTCGTCAATGTGCTGCGCCTTACCATTCAGGGCATGGGGTACAGCCGCCTCGCGCTCTTTGCCGGCGTGTTTGAGATGATCGCCCGCGGCGGCGTGGGTCTGTTCCTCGTGCCGCTGTTCGGCTTCAACGCCGCCTGCTTCTCCGGCCCGATCGCATGGATCTTAGCCGATAGCTTTCTCATTCCCATGTATTACCATGTCATCCACCGTGCAAAACGCGGCGAGGGTATTTACTAAACAAAACCAAAACCGTCCTGCACGAGCAAAATATGTAGCACGAAGAGCTTTTAGTCTGCTACCCGGAGCATTGGTCCCGGCTCGTCAAAGCCATTATCGATTGAATTCCAAAGCGGCTGTTTTCGACAAGCTTAAAATCCCGTTCACCGAAAGTGAACGGGATTTTAAGCTTTCTGTTATTACGCGTTCTCTTTAAGCCACTCCACCGCGCAATGCGCCATGCACGCCGCGCCGATGGGGAGGACGCCCTCGTTGAAGACGACCTTCGGGTTGTGCGCGGTGTACTGTCCGCGCTCGTCCATGTAGCCCGCGCCAAGGTACATCATTGCGCTCGGCACACGTTCGGCTACAAGGGCAAAGTCCTCGGAGCCTGTCGCCGAAATGCCGCCGTACGGCGTAAAGTTCGGAATGTTCAGCGCGCCCATGTAGCGCAGCATGTCGTCCGTCACCGATTTGTCGCACACGAGCGGGCACACTTCGGAAAGCGTCCTAATCTCCACTGTCGCGTTATACACGGCAGCCGTGCGCTCCGCCGTCTCGCGCATGCGGCGTACAAGCAGTGCGCGGGCCTTTTTGTCGTTCGTGCGGATGGTGCCGCGCAGCACGGCCGTGTCCGGGATGATGTTCGCGGCGGTTCCGGCCATAAACTGACCGATTGTCAAAACGCACGTCTTTGTCGGGTCGCTTTCGCGCGCGATGAGCTCCTGCAAGGCGAGATGAATGTGCACGCCTACGTTGATGGGGTCAATGGCAAGGTTTGGGTTCGCGCCGTGCGAGCCGCGCCCGTGAACCGTAATCTCAAATCCGTCTACGGAAGCCATCATCACGCCCGAGTCGTTATACATCACAAAGCCTACGGGCGATTTGCCTGCCGCCACGTGGTATGCGAGCGCCGCATCGACCGGCGGATTTTCAAGCAATCCGTTTTCCAGCATATCGCGCGCGCCTTCGAATGTCTCCTCTGCGGGCTGGAACATCAATTTCACCGTGCCGCAAAGCGCGTCTTCGTTTTCCTTCAGCATTTTCGCCGCCGTCAGCAGCATCGCCGTGTGCATATCGTGCCCGCAGGTATGAGCCGTTTCGCCGGTGGGGCAGGCAAACGGCTCACCGCTCTCCTCCGGCATCGGCAGCGCGTCCATGTCGGCGCGCAGCAAAAGCGTTTTGCCGGGCTTGCCGAGTGTCGCTGTCACGCCATGTCCGCATTCTGTCGGCTTTAGGCCGTATTCGCGCAGCTTTTCCATCACAAACGCCTTTGTGTTCGGTAGGTTCAACCCCACCTCGGCATTCTGATGAATACGCCTGCGGTTTTGGGTGATCTCGTCTTTCAGTTCCTGTGCCCGTTTCCAAAAGTCCATAGTCTCGTCCCCTTTTAAAAAATTTTGTAAGCAAAAAGGCAGCATGAAGCAATACCCATGCTGCCTTTATTTTATGATTTACTCAGCGGAAGATTCAGAAGAAGTCTCACTCGTCTCGGAAGAAGTTTCGGAAGATTCCGCACTGCTCTCCTCGGAAGAAGCGCTTTCGTCGCTGCTTTCAGAAGCGACGGAAGACGTGCCGTTCTTCGTGGTGTCCGCAAACATGGAGGGCTTGTAGCGGTTCAGTACCTTCTGGTTCCATTCCACGCCCTCAAAGCTCTGTGCAGCCGCGCTGACAGCATCGGCGTATTCGGTGTTCTTCAGCTCAAGCAAAAGCTGCGAGCGGTTGTCACTGCTCTCCAGCAGCGTGTCTTCGTCGTCCTTGATCGGCAGACGGTGCAGAACGATCATGTACTTTGTCGATTCCACGACCTCCACGTCGCCTTCGTTCATCTCCTTAATCGCAGAGACGAACGCGTCCGGCATGTAGCTTGACTGCATACCGTTTTCGTCCTTGATGCCGGTCTGGTAGGTGGAGTCCTGCTGTACTTTGAGCGCATAGTCCGTTGCAGCGTCGTTTACGGTCATTGCACCGGATTCGATCTTCGTCTTGTATTTTTCCAGCGTCTCCTTGAGATCGGCCTTTTCCTCGTCGGTCAGGTCAACAGATTTATTGTCATCATCCGTCTTCGTCAGCGGCGCAGAGAAATACTCGTAGTCGTAGTAATCGTCCTCAATGTGCTGGCGCAGCTCGCTTTCCGGCACTTCGTTTTCGCCGCCCTCGCCGTACAGCGCGTTGAAGACCTTAAGGTACATTCTGTTATACTGGGAATACGCAATGTCAAAGGAGGTTTTTGCGATGCCGAACTTTTCAAAGCTCGTGCCGAAGTAGTTCCAGTAGCTCTCGGTGGTCTGGAGGCATGTGCTGTAATCCTCGTCGGTCATTTCAAGGCCCAGACGCTTCATTTCGTTCTGAATATAGAAATACTGGTTCACATACTCGTCCGCGCGGTTTTTGATCCACGTCTCGGCCGGCGTGCCGTCGATTTCGGACTTCAAGACCTCGTCTTCGGTAGAGACCTTGGAAGCCGCTTCGTTGTACGCAATGGAGAGGTAGTAAATGTATGCGCCGGCAGGCAGCTCGGTGTCGTCGTACTTTGCGGACCAGTTCAGATCCTCATCGTAGCAGCCCGCAAGGCTGAAGCACATGGCAACGGCCAAAAGCAGCGCCACGGTAATCTTTGCGATTCTTTTCATGGTGTTTGTTCCGTACCTTTCTTAAATATTGCGGACAAAATGTCCACAAAGGTTTGCTGTTGTTCATTATACCGCCGATACGGCAAAATGTCCAGTTATTTTGTAGCGGGTTTCGGCGCTTTCGCGTCCTCATCGCCGCAGAGAACTTTCAAAACGTCCTCCAAAACGGTGAGCGGTGCCTTGCCGCCCAGCGCCACGCTGATGTACGGGCGGCTGCCGGCGGAGAGCATCACCTTGTTCGGCATGCCCTGAATGAGGCGCTTCACGCGCTCCATGTCAAACTTATCTTTGTAGAGCAGAAGCGCGTTTGCCTGCTGCTTGACTTCCGTAATGCCAAGTTGTGTCGCGCGGTTGCGCAGCAAAGCAATGTCGATAAGTCCATAAACGCTTTCGGGCGGCTCGCCGAAGCGGTCAATGAGCTCATCCACAACATCGCTCGAATCCTCATACGTTTTAATGTCTGCGATGCGGCGGTAAACGTCCAAACGCAGCGCGGTGGAATCGATGTAGCTTTCCGGGATATGCGCCTGCACCTGCATGTCCACGGTGCATTCCTCCACGGGGTTCTCGGGCGCTTCGCCCTTCATCATGGCCACGGCTTCGTTTAAGAGCTTCAAGTACATGTCATAGCCCACGCTTTCCATGTGCCCGTGCTGCTCGCCGCCGAGGATATTGCCTGCGCCGCGAATCTCGAGGTCGCGCATCGCAATCTTAAAGCCGGAGCCGAACTCCGTAAATTCGCGTATCGCCGCCAAACGCTTCTGCGAAATCTCACTCAAAACCTTGCCGCGTGTAAACGTAAAGTACGCGTAAGCGCGGCGGGTGCTGCGGCCCACACGTCCGCGCAGCTGGTGCAGCTGCGAAAGTCCCATGCGGTCGGCGTTGTCGATGATCAGGGTGTTCGCGTTTGGCACGTCCACGCCCGTCTCAATGATCGTCGTGCAGACGAGCACGTCGATTTCGTGCTCCATCAAACGACGCCAGACTTCGGAGAGCTCTTGCTCGCTCATTTTGCCGTGGCCGATGCCGATCCTCGCCTCCGGCACGCGCTCACGGATACCCGCCGCCACGCGCTCAATCGATGCTACGTCGTTGTGCAGGTAATACACCTGCCCGCCGCGGCGCAGTTCTTTTTTGATGGCGTCGGAGATGACACCCGGGTCATATTCCATCACGTATGTCTGCACCGGGTGACGGTCGTGCGGCGCTTCTTCAATGACGGACATATCGCGTATACCGGAAAGCGCCATGTTCAAGGTGCGCGGGATCGGCGTTGCGGAAAGCGTCAGAATATCGGCAGATTTACACACGTCTTTCAGCCGTTCTTTCTGCTGCACGCCGAAGCGCTGCTCCTCGTCGATGATGACAAGGCCGAGGTCTTTAAACTGCACGTCTTTCGAGACCAGCCGGTGTGTGCCGACGATGAGGTCAATGCTGCCGCGTCTCAGTTTTCTCAGAATTTCGTCCTGCTGACGCGGCGTGCGGAAGCGGGAGAGCAGCTCCACATCCACGGGGAAGCCCTCCATACGCTTTAAAACGGTCTGGTAGTGTTGCCACGCCAAAATCGTCGTCGGCACCAAGATGGCGCATTGCTTGCCGGCGGTGATGCACTTAAACGCCGCGCGCAAGGCAACCTCCGTCTTGCCGAAGCCCACATCGCCGCACAGCAGTCTGTCCATCGGCGCTTCACGCTCCATGTCGTTTTTAATCTCGTTGATGCAGCGCAGCTGGTCGTCCGTTTCGTTGTATTCAAAGTGCGCCTCAAAATCGTGCTGCCACTCGTTGTCTTCGGGGAACGCAAAGCCCTTCTGTTTCATGCGTTGAGCGTATAAAACAATAAGCTCCTTTGCGATGTCCTTTACGGCGGCGCGTACGCGCGCTTTCGATTTCTGCCATTCCGTGCCGCCAAGGCGGTGCAGCTTTACGCCGGAGTCCTCACGCGGACCGATGTATTTCGCAACTAAATCGAGCTGTGTCACCGGCACATATAAGGTGTCGTTTTTCGCGTACCGCAGCTTGATGTAGTCCTTCGTGATGCCCTGCATGTCGATTTTGTGGATGCCCTCAAAAATGCCGATGCCGTGCGTTGCGTGCACTACATAATCGCCGGGGGTCAGCTCGGCAAGGCTGTAAACGGCCTTGCTGTTTTTGTCCTTTTTCTTTGCTTTCGGCTGGCTGCCCGCACTCATGCGCCCGTGCGTGATGAGCGTAAACTTCGCGTTCGGGTATTCAAAGCCTGCGGAAAGCGTACCCGCCACAACGGCCACCGTGCCCGGCGTGATGGCGGAAAGGCTCTCAAAATAGCCCGCAGGCAGTCCGGCGGCCTTTAAATCTGCCGCCACGTTCATCGCGGCGCGCTCCGTGCCGGCTAAAACAGCACAGGCATGCCGGTTGTGCAGCGCAGCCGTCAGGTCTTCGGCCAAAAGCTGCGTGCTGCCGCCCCAAACGGAAAGCTGCCGCACCGTCATGTTCACAAGCGCCTTTGTCGGCGTGTCGTAAGAGCCGCGCGCAAACGCGTCCATATAAACGCTCGCCGTGTCCTCCGCGCGCTTTAAGGCGTATTCATACGTCTCGGTATACATGTCAAGCCCGCGGCACAGCACGCCCTCCGCAAGCAGTCCGCGTACGTCCTCGCCCCACTGCCACAGCGTCGTGCGCATGCGTTCCTTTAGTTTCGAGCCTTCGGAGAACACCAGCAGCGCATCCGTGTCAAAATAATCGAACAGCGTTGCGACTGTCTCGTAAACGAACGTGTAATATTTGTCCATGCACCCAATGTGCAGGTCGTTTTTCAGTTTATCCGCCTCGCGCAGCAGCACTTCCTTTGCGGCAGGCGCCGCCTTGCCGCGCAGCGTTTTTGCGTGTGCCTCGAGTTTCTTTGCAAGGATACTCATGCTGTCCGGCACGACCTCCACGGCAGGGGAGATGGTCACCTCCGTGATCCGGTCGGTGCGGCGCTGCGTCTCCGCGTCAAAATACGAGATGGTGTCGATCTCGTCGCCCCAGAATTCCACACGCACCGGTGCTTTTCCGCCGGGGGAGTAGAAGTCCACAATGCCGCCGCGGCGCGCAAACTGACCCGTGCCGTCAATCTGATCGGCGCGCACATAGCCACAGCGTACCAGCGCCCGCACAATCTCATCCACCGAAATTTCCTGTCCGGCAGAAAGTTTCACCGTGCGCTCTTTCAGCTTTTTCGGCGGCAGAACATACTGCAATGCCGCGTCGATCGTCGTCACAATGCAGGTACACTGCCCGGTTTGCAGCAGCGTCAGTGCTTCGATGCGCTGGCGCTCATATTCATGCGAGCTGCCCTCCGTGTCGCGCAGGCTGAAATCGCGCAGGGGGTAAAACGCAGAAGTCACGCCCATCGCGTTCAGGTCTTCCAGCATACGCGTCGCTTCCGCTTCGTCGCCCGCAATAAACAGCGCTTTTTTCGACATGGCAGAAAGCAGCGTGTGCAGAATATTTGCTTTGTGAATGGAAGCCAAACCCGTCACGGCCACCGGCGTCTTGCGCTGCCGCACAGCGTTTTCGATCGCGCGGTATTCCGGCACGCGCCCGAGCGCGTCATTCAAAAAATTCATACGCATAGTAGTGTTCCTTTCGGGGAGCCGCTCAGGAATTATAGCGGTTCATCGCCTTGTCCGGCGCGCCGGAGAGGAGCAGCTCCACGGCGTCCGTTACGTTTTCGGAAACGGTTTTTAGCGTTTTCATCTCGTCATTTGTAAAGCGGGAGAGCACCCAGTCCGCAAGGTCCCAACCTTCGGGCTTGCTGCCTACACCGATCTTCATGCGCGGGAACAGGTCGCTGCCGCTCAGATAAATGATGTTCTTCATGCCGTTGTGCCCGCCTGCACTGCCCTTTAAGCGGATGCGCATGCGCCCAACGTCAAGCGAAATGTCGTCGAATACAATCAGCGTGCGCTCCGGCGGAATATGAAAGAAGTTCATCGCCTCCGTCACGGACTGTCCGCTCAAATTCATAAAGGTGGAGGGCTTTAAAAGCACGGCGCTCTGTCCCGCAATGGTGCCCTTGCCGTAAAGACCCTTGAATTTCACGCGGCGCACCTCAATGTTAAAGTGCTCCGCGATGGCGTCCAGCATTAAAAAACCGGCGTTGTGGCGTGTCATCTCATATTTCGGGCCCGGGTTGCCGAGTCCCACGATCAGCCAGTCCGCGCCGCCCGAAGTTTGATCGTTTTTAGAAAAAAGCTTCATGGAATGTTCCTTTTTACATCAATGTTTTTGTCTTCTTTTTCGCACAGCCCGTTTTCGGGGATGCCGAAAGGCACGCAGAAGCCGCACAGCCGCCGAAAGGGGGAGACCCTTCGCCGCTGCGCTTTTCTCTGCGTGTGTGTTTGCGGGCATGCCCGCTTTTCAAATATATTATATTATGCCACCCGCAAAAGGGTTTTGCAAGCCTATTTTGTCCGAAAACACGGGAAAACCCGCCTTAAAAAATCGTTTTGCGGCGCAAAAATCTGTCTAAAAGAAAAATTCTGCGAAAAATTTCCGAAAACAGACGATTTCTCGAAAAAAGGTATGGAAATTCGCAAATATATTTGGTATAATAGAGTGCGGCGAAACAGTGAATAAGTTTTTTATGCCTTTTTCGCCGGAAAAATCAGTTAATACTCGGTTTAACCGTGTAAATTTTCAAGGAGGTAGTTTCCAATGAGCAAAAAGTATGTCTATTTGTTCACAGAAGGCAACGCGAGCATGCGCGAGCTTCTCGGCGGTAAGGGCGCAAACCTTGCTGAGATGACGAACCTCGGCCTGCCCGTTCCGCAGGGCTTCACCATTTCCACCGAAGCCTGCACCCAGTATTACGAAGACGGCCGCCGCATCAACGATGAGATCCAGGCTGAAATTATGGAGTACATTGAAAAGATGGAGCAGATCACCGGCAAAAAGTTCGGCGATCAGGAGAACCCGCTTCTCGTTTCCGTCCGTTCCGGTGCACGCGCATCCATGCCCGGCATGATGGATACCATCCTCAACCTCGGCCTCAACGAGGACGTTGTTGAAGTTATGGCTAAGAAGTCCGGCAACCCGCGCTGGGCTTATGACTGCTACAGAAGATTTATCCAGATGTATTCCGACGTCGTTATGGAAGTCGGCAAGAAGTACTTCGAGCAGCTCATCGACGCGATGAAGGTTAAGAAGGGCGTAACGCAGGACGTTGAGCTGACCGCTGACGACCTGAAGGAGCTCGCAAATCAGTTTAAGGCTGAGTATAAGGAAAAGATCGGCGAGGACTTCCCGTACGATCCGAAGGAACAGCTCATGGGCGCTATCAAGGCTGTTTTCCGTTCCTGGGACAACCCGCGTGCAAACGTCTACCGCCGCGACAACGATATCCCGTATTCCTGGGGTACCGCTGTTAACGTGCAGATGATGGCATTCGGCAACATGGGCGAGACCTCCGGCACCGGCGTTGCGTTTACCCGTAACCCGTCCACCGGCGAAAAGGTTCTCACCGGTGAGTTCCTCATGAACGCACAGGGCGAAGACGTTGTTGCAGGTGTCCGCACCCCGCAGCACATCGACCAGCTCAAGGAAGTCATGCCGGAAGTTTACGAGCAGTTCGTAGACATCTGCAACACCCTTGAAAATCATTACAGAGACATGCAGGACATGGAGTTCACCATCGAGGACAAGCACCTCTACATGCTCCAGACCCGTAACGGCAAGAGAACGCCGGCTGCTGCTCTGAAGATCGCTTGCGACCTCATCGACGAAGGCATGATCGACGAGAAGCAGGCTGTTCTCATGATCGAGCCGAGAAACCTCGATGCTCTGCTGCACCCGCAGTTCGACGTTAAGGCTCTTAAGGCTGCTACCCCGGTCGCTAAGGCTCTGGCTGCATCTCCCGGTGCTGCTTGCGGCAAGATCGTCTTCACCGCTGAAGATGCAAAGGTTTGGAACGAGAAGGGCGAAAAGGTCGTCCTCGTTCGCCTTGAGACCTCCCCGGAGGACATCGAAGGCATGAAGGCTGCACAGGGCATCCTCACCGTTCGCGGCGGCATGACCTCCCACGCAGCTGTTGTTGCGCGTGGCATGGGCACCTGCTGTGTTTCCGGTTGCTCCGCTATCACCATGGATGAAGAGAACAAGAAGTTTGAGCTCGCCGGTAAGACCTACCACGAGGGCGACTGCATCTCCATCGATGGTTCCACCGGCAACATCTACGACGGCCTCATCCCGACCGTTCCGGCTTCTGTTGATTCCGGCGACTTCGGCCGCATTATGGGTCTCGCGGACAAGTTCCGTCAGATGAAGGTTCGCACGAATGCCGATACCCCGCAGAACGCTATCGATGCAAAGCGCCTCGGCGCAGAAGGCATCGGCCTCTGCCGTACCGAGCACATGTTCTTCGATCCGGACAGAATCGCAGCTATCCGCGAGATGATCTGCGCTGACACCGTCGAAGGCAGAAAAACTGCCCTTGCTAAGCTCGAGCCGATGCAGCAGGGCGACTTTGAGAAGCTCTACGAGACCATGGAAGGCGAGCCGGTTAACATCCGTTTCCTCGATCCGCCGCTGCATGAGTTCGTTCCGACCGAAGAAGCTGACATCGAGCTGCTGGCTAAGTCCACCGGCAAGACTGTCGAGCAGGTTAAGGCAATCATCGCCGGCCTCCACGAGTTCAACCCGATGATGGGTCACCGTGGCTGCCGTCTGGCTGTCACCTATCCGGAAATCGCAGAGATGCAGACCTCCGCAGTTATCAAGGCTGCGCTGAATGTCTCCGCTAAGCACCCGGATTGGAACATCGTTCCGGAAATCATGATCCCGCTCGTTGGCGAAGTCAAGGAGCTGGCATACGTTAAGGGCGTTGTCACTGCAACGGCTGATAAGCTCATCGCAGAGGCAGGCTCTTCCATGACCTACAAGGTCGGCACCATGATCGAGATCCCGAGAGCTGCTCTGACGGCTGACGAGATCGCGAAGGAAGCAGAGTACTTCTCCTTCGGTACGAACGACCTTACTCAGATGACCTTCGGCTTCAGCCGTGACGACGCAGGCAAGTTCCTCGGCGCTTACTATGATAAGAAGATCTACGAGAACGATCCGTTCGCAAAGCTCGACCAGGTCGGCGTAGGCAAGCTCGTTAAGATGGCTTGCGAGCTCGGTAAGTCCACCCGCCCGGACATCAAGCTTGGTATCTGCGGCGAGCACGGCGGCGACCCGACTTCCGTCGAGTTCTGCCACAACGTTGGCCTCACCTACGTTTCCTGCTCTCCGTTCCGTGTGCCGATCGCTCGTCTTGCTGCGGCGCAGGCTGCCATCCGCAATCCGCGCCAGTAAAAAGTTGACGCAGTAGCGTAGGCAAAACAACCGATATAAATACGGTCACACAGTCCATTTGGATTGTGTGACCGTTATTTTTTTGCCCATTTTCAGCTGAACACACCGCAAATCAAGCCGCTGGTTTCGATATGAAATCAGCGGCTTTTTTCGTTTCTAAAAAATTTTTTGAAATTTTTTCGCTCATTCGCTCAGGAGGTTAAAAATGAGCCTTCTCGCTGCCTACCTATTGAGGGACAAAACGAATTCCCTCGTGAACCTTGAAAACCGAATACACATTCAACAGGTACATTCCTGATTGGGGGCGAAAGCCCCAGCCGGATGAAGGTGCGCCACGAACTTCCTGCCCACAAGGGTTATCACGGAAAGCGTGGATAAGCGTGAAAACGAAATTGTCGGCAATTCGCGAGCTTTTCGAGGAGCTTGGCGTGCACGCGAAAGCGGAAGACTTTGTGTACTGCGGCACGCGCCGCGTGGTGTATGACGGCGAGTTTTGCGGCAAGCTGTTTCACGACCGTCAGGTCTCGAAGGTGTTCTACCTTTGGTTCGATGCAGATGAAAGCGCTTTTAACATCGACTCCGCCGAGGTAGACCGTGTTTTATGGATGAATTTAGATGCGTGCATCGACGGTGTGCGGCATAACACGTTTCCGCACTGCATCGAAATGGACGAGCTCGAAATTTTATGCAGTGTCTCAAAGGTCGATTTTGCATAAGTTTTTTACCGCGTAATGACCTGCACCGTGGTATCGGCATAGTCGGAAAGCAGGGAAAAATCCTCTTTCAGTCCGTCCGTAATGTAGACCGTGCCGTCCGCTGCAATGAAAATCGCTTCAAAGTCGCTGCTTTCTGCCCAGAGAGCAGCGGCTTTTTCTAAGCCCATCACAAAAAGCGAGGTGGAAAGCCCGTCGCACATCGCGCCGTCCTCGCCGATGACCGTCACGGCAAGCAGGCCGCTGTCTGCCGGACGTCCGGTCTTCGGATCCATAATGTGCCAATAGGTTTTGCCGTCCTGTTCAAAATAACGTTCGTATCCGCCGGATGTGACAACGGCTTTGTCGCGCACGGAGACCACCATCATGGGCTCTTTATTGTGAGGGTTTTTCACGGCAATTTGCCATGCGCCGCCGTCCGGCTTGCTGCCGATGGTCTGCACGTTGCCTCCGAGATTCAAAAGTGCGGAGGTGACGCCCTTTTCGCGCAGAAGTTCCGCTGCCTGTTGACCGGCATAGCCCTTTGCAATGCTGCCGAGGTCGATTTCCATGCCTGCAGGCAAGATCACTTCGCCGGTGACTTCATCGTACTGCACATTCGTGTAATCGACCAGCGGCAAAAGGGAGATGAGCTCCTCCTCGCTCGGCACCTTGTAGCTGCCGGTCGTAAAGCCCCATGCGCGCACAATGGGGTAAACGGAAATATCCAGTGTGCCGTTTGTGCGGCTGCACATCGCAAGTGCCTTTCCCATTAGGTCGGCGGTGCTGCCCGTAACGGTACCAGAGCCGTTTTGGTTGATCTGCGCGATCTCGCTTGTGTCTTTCGTCACAGAAAGCTCGTCTTCAAGACTGTTTATCAGCGCCTCCGCGTCGTCAACGAGCGAAGCGCTGCCGTATACGGTAAATTCCATGGTGGTGTTCATGGCGTAGAATGTCTTTTTTTCGGCTTGTGGCGTGCGGGAACACCCCGTGCACAGTGCAAAAATCAGCACAAAACAGCCAAAAACGGATAAAACTTTCTGCATAGTGGTCTCCTTTTGAGAAAAAATCATAGAATATTAAAAATAGATGACAGATATTTAAAAAATGAATACCGTTTCCGGTTGACAACAAAGGAAATTTTTGGTAGCATACTGTGTGGAGGTTAGTACTATCTAACTTTATATACACCGTAAGAGCAGAGAACGTAATCCTTCGCGTGAGGGATTGAAAGCCTTTTGCGGCGCATAAAGCTTGGGTGCTAACACTGATTTTTTCAGTGTAAGTTAGATACATCTAACCCACGCGCAGCATTATACCACGGAAAAGCGCGCCTTTCAACCATTTTAAGAGATTTTGTTGAAAGCTGTCCGTGGAAATATCCGAAGCGGCGGAGAAGCCGCAAAAAATGAAGGAGGCAGCATGAGAAACATTTACAAAAAAGCAGCGTCTTTGCTTTTGGTGACAATGATCCTCTTATCCATGGTCGTGACCGGCGCAGTGGCAGAGGCAGCAGCACCGACAGAAGTGAAAAGCTGCGAAAAAAGCGGGTTTTATACAACCGTTTTGAATTTTGAATTCAGCGATACCACATGGCTGGATGCAGTGAACGGCGTTACCGTAAACGGTACAGCGTTCACAGGCCAGACGATCAACAGCTTTTCAAACGATACCGGCATTTGGTGTGTCGGTGATGCAACGGGTGCATACGGCAGCTATAAAGCCTTACAGCTTGCCATTGAGAACGACGCTTCGTTCCCGCTGACCGTTGAAGTTACGGCTGCAGGCTACAACAAGCTGACGATGGAAGTCGCAAAGGCAACGGTCAGCTATAACGATGTCTATACCGCGACCGTAAAGATTTCGGAGACCGAGCCGACCACTCCCCCAACGGAGCCGACCAAGGAGCCGACGCCGGTAGAGGATACGGATCCGCCGACGAGCTTTACGGCAAGTTCTAATTTTGGAAGCGACTTCAATTTAACATTCAGCGGTGCGTATGATTGGTTGAATTCGATCACCGCCGTTCAAGTAAACGGCACTGCATGGGAAAAGGCATCGTCTTCCTTTGGTGTGAGCAGAAATAGCAATTATTATGTCAGACCCGGTAACGAATACGAAGACGGCTATCTTTACATCGGTGAAGGCTTTGATACAAATCCCGCGACCTGCATTATCACCGCAAAGGGATATAAGCCGTTAACGCTTACGTTGGATAAGTCAAACTACAAGGTCACCATCGGTGCAGTGGAAGAAACCACCTACAAGGCTTACGTAGCGAAGGCCGAAAACGGAAGCGTCTCTTTGAGCGCTTCCGAGGGCATCAAAAAGGGCGAGACAGTTACAGTTACCGTCACCCCGAATGTGGACTATGAGCTTGATACACTAACCGTAAAGACGGAAAGCAAAGAAGTGGAGACCAAAAAAGTTTCCGAAACTTCCTACACCTTCGCAATGCCGGCTGCAAACGTAACCGTTACGGCAAAGTTCAAGGCATCCGCACTGAAAGTTGTAGATATCGACAAGGTCACGCTTACGAAAGATACTTTCGGAAACGATTGGCATATCAACTTCTCCGAGCCGAGCGATTATGTGGAAAACGTTACCGGTTTTAAGGTGAATGGCATTTCTTGGGAAGAAAAGTCGTATAACGTTTCCTCTGGCGGCGCATACAGAAAGTATGCGGATGATAACTACATCCAGATTGCGCAAAAGAGCTACTCGGCTTCCGAAAATGAAGTACCTATCAGAAGCGGCGATGTCATCACCATTTCCGCAAAAGGCTATGAAGACCTGAACCTCAAGTTCGTTGTAGATGCAAGCGGTAAGGCTTCTCTCGTTGCAGACGACGGCGAGGGCGATCCATATGAATTGCATGTAAAGATTGAGGGCTCGTTTGAAGCCGCTATCGTCGGCCAGAAAGATTATGACGGCGTTTCCGGCGCAAGCACGGGCGGTTCCACATCGAATAGGAACAGCAACGTTACCGTTTACGGTGCACTGGTTGAAAAAGACAAAGAGCCGACCGACGACGATTGGCAAAAGCTTGATAATAACTCCGAAATCAATCTCAACGGCAGCAAGTGCAAGGTCAGCATCGTGCCGGATGTCGAAAGCGGCACCGCGGAAGACGCAGACAGTGGTATGAGCGGCGTTTATATGCCCATCAGCAGTGACCTTACGCTAAGCGGCACACCGAAGGACGCAGGCAAATACCTCGTCTCGGTTTCCATCGAAGACAATCAGGGTAGAAAAGCGACCAGCAACACGCTGCCCTTTATGATCTACACCGGCGAAGAAACGCTCGCCGAGCAGATCAAGATCGAAAACCTCAAGCAGTATGCAAACGGCCTGTATGCTTGGGATATCATGGAGCCGTGGGCCATCAAGAACTTCGGCAGCAATGTGGACGGTGAAGAAGAAAGCGTCCGTGTACCGGCTGACCTCGAAGTCTGGTTCGGCTCGCATGAGAGCGGCACATACGGCTACCTCGGCTATGACCTTGCTTGGGACGAGGTAGAAGCGGGCAACATTCCGCAGACACTGTACATCCCGGCCGGCTGCAACTTGACGCTCACCAACATGAAAATTCTCAGCAGCGTGCGCATCGTCGTCGAAGACGGCGGCAAATTAACACTGGACGATTCCGTTGTGCAGGGCATCATCGACGTTCAGGGCGGCGGTACGTTCTCCATGAATTACAGTGCTTACAGCGGCGAATTCAAGACGGGCGCTTCCGTTTGCGGCCGGATCCGCCTTGCAGACGGCGCAATTTTGGAAAACGCAGCGATCTATTCCCATGCTAACTACCTTGCAAACGGCGATTTAACAGACCGCACCACGTCCGAGCCGGTCGTTGTCGCAAACGGCAATGTGGCCGTCAAGGGGCAGGTCTTCATTGAAGGCGATGATGCCGGCAATGAGATTGGCCAGACCGCTCTGCAGGTCAACGGCACCCTGACGCTTGCAGACGGCGCAACGCTCGTTGCATACGGCGGCGGTGGTATGACCTATTTTGCAGGCGGCACTGCAATCGATTTGAACGGTACTATCACCGGCAATGGTAAGCTTGTTGCCATCGGCGGTGCACCGCTCTTCGGTGACGGTGGCACGGCAATTTCCGGCAGCGGCACCATCTCCACAAGCGAAACCTTCCTCCAGGGCGGCACGGCATTTACAAGCCGGGATGCAAAGCCCGGCAAGGCGCTGAACGGCGACATTACGCTCACAAGCCAGAGTCGCCATGTAAAAGACGGCACACTGGAAGAAACCGGTACGGACGATCCGCTCAAGGCGCTCTACTGGAATACCGGCATTGAGCTTATCCCGCCGCTCGATACGTTTACCACCGAGCAGCATACGGATGCCGTAACGGATACAACTGTGTGGAAGTTCGACGAGAACACCCACTGGAACCCGTGCGACGACGTGACCTGCAGCGTACATGTAAACGAAGCGGCACACACCTTCGTTTGGGTCAATGACGAAGCGGAAAGCGACATCAGCACTCGGAGCATAGAAGACAGAACAAAGCACGAGGAGTGCACCGTTTGCGGCTATACGCGCAATGAAAACACACCCATCACGCCCGATCCGGTCGTGACTCCGGAGCCGTCTGCCAAACCTACGGCGGAACCGACCACGGCACCTACGACAGAGCCATCGGTTACCCCGGCACCCACAAC